>Ga0209518_1001370_pt1 | contig 26354 bp, 67 predicted proteins | sample RifGroB1_FD_183993 | JGI IMG/M metagenome (GOLD analysis project Ga0209518, IMG submission 183993) | Groundwater microbial communities from Rifle, Colorado, USA - Groundwater B1 (SPAdes) (version 2) | ecosystem: Environmental > Aquatic > Deep subsurface > Groundwater | place: Rifle, Colorado...
AAGCCGTTAAACCGACTAAAATACCCTCACAGTTTTACCATCGCGAAAGCGGCGGAAGTTCCGAGCCTTCCTCAACGCAAGATTTGCCTTATACACTGTGGAGAACCTCGTTGCACTGGCAAGGACAAGCGTTCTGCCTGGATCGCCGTCTACGGGTGCCAGCCACACCCCCTGTTCTAGTTCAACAACCCATTCCTTACCACTCATGGCCGCACCGCCTCTGCCAGCCCCACATCGCCAATCATGACTGCACCGCCTCTGCATCTCTACCATGGCAAATACACCACGATTCACGACCATCAGAGTAGCGCACCTTACCAACCAGAGATTCCCCGCACACTTTGCACCTGAGATTCACGCCGTCACATATGATTGGTTCTTGTTCCATCATCCCCTCCCAGGGCTTAACCAGCAGGTCGAGGCGACCGAGCTGGTGATAGTTGAGCAGGAGTTGGCGCGGCTGGTGCGCCTCACCTGCATTGCGTTAAACCGACTCATTATCACCCGCCTCTGCTTGATCTACGGCTTTCTGGATAGCAACATGTGCTTGTGTTTCTTTGGACCCGCCGTGACCTTTATCCCGCCACACTTGCCTAAGATCTATCGCTGCTTTGTAAACTGGCGTCATCCGCTCCACCTCACACCGCAATTCTGTGTTGACGGCGGATTGATGGGCCACATTGTCAAGCAGCCGCTCCACCTCGTCTTCTGTTTTCTCTAGGTAGTCGGCAATTTCAAGCATGGTTTCAGCTTCGTCTACAGTAGCTTCTTTAGCACCGTTTCTGAATAGCACGTTGAGTGGCTCTATTGTTCCAGTGTCAGGATTTCTAACTTTTAGCATTATTTACCCCTTTCAAGCCCAATTACAGCAAGAGCTAAAAGACCATTTGACCCATAGCTATCAACAAGATCATCCAAAAATATCTTACAGTTCTTAATTTTATCTTGATCTTCTTGCGGCATTTCGCTAATTATACCTTTCAACATGAGTAAATCTTTATTCACCTAATACCTCCTGTCTGCGCAAAATGTTAATTTCAGTATCATTGTCAAGTATTAAAGTTCTAGTGTTACAAGGGAGTAATTCTCTAACATCATCTCTAAGGTGCGCAAACGCTTGTTTTCACTCATTCCTATTTCTTCCCATTTACTCATTTCTTAGTTCTCCTGTTGGCTTCAATTATTTTATCATTAAGTTCAAAGTATCTGCAAAGTTGACTTGTTGAAACGTTTTCAAGTTTTATCTTACCTAGATCTTTGTAATCTTGCTTTTCTGTTTCAGTTAAACTTTCCACTTCAAACCCCCTTGATTATATCAGCAAGTTTAGCTTCACACCTATTTAGTTCTTCTTCAGTAGCTTGTCTAAGATAAACATCCTCTCCGCATTGTAAAGCTAGTTTAACTACATCATAATCTCTTCGCTGACCTTTGGTATCGTAAACTGTTCCCATAGCAGTCATACTGAGATTGCTGAACTTTTCACCTACGTAAATTAGTTCTAACATTTTGTCTTCATCCTAAAATTTTGACCAGCTGTACAGGGGCCGCAAATATCGCCTACTTCACTGTCATCCAAAATATGTTGACAATTAACACAACTTAACATCTCAGGATCTATAACCCTGTAGTCTTGCTCTTTTTTAGTGTTTTTATTGAAACCTTCCAGCTGCTTTTTGCAATCAGTAGAGCAAGTTACACGTTCTTTGTAAGCACTTAGGTCTTCATTTTCTTTACGAAAAAAGCGTGATTTGCAGTTAGGATTTTTACAACGTTTACCAGGATCAGGTGTGCGGCGGGAAATAATGGCAGGTTCGGCATTTTGAGCTTTGGAATGCACACTCATTCTAATCTCCTTAAAATAAATAACAGTTTAAAATTTGACTATTAAATTAAGGTGATATAATTTAAATGAGTTTGCGAGTAACGTAATTCAATTCAGTATATTCGTTAGCTTTTACTGAACTAATGCGGGTCAAACCGAGAGGTCTTAGTACAGTTTCAAGCCCTCTTTCAATTGTGTGAATAATTTCAATATCCATAGGTTTGTTAATCTTCACAGTTAAATCATAGTGCATTTGAACCTCCTTTAAGATAACATTTACCCACAATTAGTACTGAGTTGCGATTAAGTATCAAAGTAGTGACACAAGCGAACTTGTGTCACCGGATTTAATAATTAATAAGGGATAATATCGTCAGTTCACTTCGTCATTTAAATGTTTCCAAGTTTTACCTGAACGTATATTTACTATCGCACTTTTACTTACTTTGTAGTAATCAGCTAGTAATTTACTAGCTGTCTTTGAATTCTTTATTTCTAAAACTTGCTCTGTGTTTAATTTAGCTCCCGAATTAGCTTCTCCTTTGAAAGCTTTAGCTCTACGTTTGTTTTTCATGTCAGCCATGTTTTCTTGGTGCGTTCCTAAGAAAAGATGATCTGGATTTACACAACTAGGAGTGTCACATTTGTGTAAAACATGAAGTTCTTTAAGAAAAGCCCCATTGAATAGAAAGTAAGAAAGTCTATGTGCTCTATGAACTTCCGAACCTATTTCTATTCGTCCATAACCTTTTTCAGTTATATCTCGTTCCCAAATCCAGCACTCGCAAAAAGGGATTAAGGTTATATGAGTCATAAAATTTTCTTGATTCTCATCAGCAGGGCTTCTCATTTAATCACCTACTTCTGCCACGGCGGCCGGTGCAGGGTTTTGTGACCAAGCAGGAGCGCCGCCAGCCGGTGCAGCAGGTTGAGCCGGTTGTGCAGGAGCCGCGCCACCCCATGCCGCAGGAGCAGCAGCAGGGGCGGGTTGAGCGGGTGCTGCGGGAGGTGCGAAGGACGGAGGTGCAGCAGGAGCTTGAGGCGCTGCTGCGGCGGCTCCTTGGCCTTTTCCAGGCAATGCGCCGTTGATATCCAATACCTTCTTAACTTCGGTATAGGGAACAACAGTTTCACCAGCAGCTTGTTTTGCAGCTTGCTCGTTAGTCAGTTTCTGATTACCAACAACTATACGAAAAGGTATGTTTTTAAGCTGCTCAGTATCAGACAACTGAAACACGTTAGTTACATAACCTACTGCGGAAAGCTGTTCTTTAGCAATCCTAGCGGCGGTTTCATTGTCACTGAAGTAGTTGATTCGGTAAGTTCCTTCAACTCCTTTGTGTTCACCATCAATGATAAGCAGGTTGAGCAGAATGAAAGCAGCGGAATTTTCCTTTCCTTTCACACCCACAATGTCAGTTCCGGTAATGATAACAGGCCACCCTTTAGCATCGGAAAGCGGAAGTTGATTGCCGCCACCAGTTGCAGGTTCTACCGATCTACAATCAAAAACATGTCCAAGATTTGCCATTTGTTACTTCTCCTTTGTTGTTGTGGTGTTGCTACTTAAGTGTTGTCAATGACATGATCAATTATGTCTTGAACAGTTTCAAAGTTAAACATCGCTTCATCACTAATATCAATACTGTATTCTTCTTCAAGATGCATTACAATTTCAATTCGGTCAAGTTCGTCAATGCCAAGTTCATCAAGCGTAGATGAATTCTTAACCTCTTCCTTTTCTATTCCAAGTTCTTCACCGATTATTTCCCGAACACGCTCCGCTAACGTCATTTCTCACCTCCTTATTGTGGGTAATTATAAATTCTAAGTTTTTCAGCTTTAGGGTGATTCACATTACGCCAAAATTTAGCTTCATCTTCCCAACCATCGTTGCTAACACTAGCCTTACCAGCATGAAAACCTGCGCTGTGAGAACAAGCTACTAGCCAGATTGTAAGACCTATGTTGCAAGCTATGCTTACAAAAAGAATGATTTCAATTACCATTCGCGATCTCCTTTCTAGCTTTAACCCTCTCACGTTTAAGAGCTTTCTTTGCCTTCTTCCCTGGCTTGTTGTTATAGAGCAACTTCAAAGAACCATTCTCATTTCTAGTGTAGAAAGCATCTGTCGCACAAAGTACTTTCTCGCCTTCAACCTCCTGTTCTCTTAGTTTATAACTAATACTTGTTCGTTTCACTTTCTTTCCGTCCAGTTCTACATAATCACAGTTTGTCATTGTTTTCTCCTTTTTGTTTAGCAACCGCTCCTAATTGATCTTTGACCGCAACCTAAAGGTTGTACTTGCCCACAGTTTGAAAATGATCTTTGACCGCAACCAGAAGACCAACTTGCAGATGACCAATTTACTGTCGGGATAGGTGTAGGTTGTGCTCTTATTTGAAATTTAATCGGTTTCTTTCCAGCCCAATCTTCAGATAGCAAAGAATTAGGGTGATAGACGAATTCATAAATGTAAGGAAGTGAATGACTAGGCTCTTCAAGGCTCATTTTAAAATGAACAGGAACGCCTTTGACAAGATAAGAATTAGTTACGCATACAGGACATGAACGCTCAGTGCCAGCTTGACCTAGTTCTGCTTCAAGAGGAACTTTATCTAAAGAATTGACAGAGTAATCCTTTCTTAAAGCTAAAGCAGAAGCACCTATAGTTTTTACGAACTGAATGTATTCGTAAAACTCTCCAAAATCATCATAGTTGTGAGGTATTACTTTGTTTATCGTAACATCAATGTTAACTTTATTGAGCATTTCGCATAGTTCAGTTAACGCTTCTCTATCAGGAACGTTATGTGTTTTAAATACATAATAATTACCCTCATCGCTAACAGCATGTCTTGAAATATTTACATGCTTAACAACTCCTGCTATAACGCCTACTTTACTTTTAAGCTTATGTCCATTTGTAGTAAGAACAATCTTAATGTTTTTAAATTCACGTAGCATTTCAATTACTTCGTTAAACACAGGTGAAATTGTAGGCTCACCGCCGGTTAAAGAAATCTGAGTAATCTTGGACCCTAACGCTTGCAAATACCAACGTAGCGTCTGAACGAACATGGGCGATTCGGCTTTATTGCGCTTCCAGAAACAAAAATCACAAGCAGCATTGCACTCACCAGGAAGTATCACAGAAAAGTTAGCAGTAGCCCCGCTGTCTTTCATCAGATAGTACATCATTTCTCCTTTAGTTTAAAAGTGAGAAGCCTTCAATGCTAAAGCACAGGCTTTCGGCGTTCATCCATAAACATCGTTCCCAATGAAAGAAAGCGCGGTTATCCTCACACGCTCCACCTGAAAGGAAGAACATATGCAACAGACTTTAACCCTTTCAAGGAAGTCCCTTTCAGGTGGATTGCATTATTTTTTTAAAAATATGATCTAAATTCGGCGGTTCCCAAAGATCTAAAGTACCTGATCTATCTTTAGCTTCATACTGATAATCTTTTTTCGTTCTTAATGCTCTAATTTCCTCTTTTGTAGCGGGATCTGTGTGAACAAACAATTGAAATATCTCATCGAAGAAATAAGGTACTTGTTGAGGTAGTTTAGTTCCAGGCATCATAGGTCCATACATGAAAGCGCCTGTCGTATCATCTTTTATTTTTTCTTGTTTAGCTGAAAAGTAAACATGCTTTTGCGGCATATCCCTAAAGTCTCTAAGTAGACTCAATACTTGATCCTGAACTTCGCCGTAAGCTTTACGAGGATCTTTAGTCTTAGCTTTCAAGTCAGTAAGAACAACTTCAGCTATTTCAGATAGCGAATCAAGACAGATTGTATCAAATTGCTTAGATTCGTTCGACTTCATTACCCACAAATAAGCTTCTTCCAAATCTTTATAGTTAGAAATCGTAATGTAAGGTAGAGTAAATTTACGCAGAGATAGCAAACCCGCTTCAGCTGAAAGTATGATCGGGCGTGGAGCTGTAGAACACAATACTGTTTTTCCACTACCAGCGCCTCCGTATACAACAACTTTAACACCTTGATTGCTAGTAATGTTCGAAGTAGATTGAAGTTTAACAGCCATTTAGTTTATCCTTTTGTATTGATTTGTTAAGCGAACTCTTTATCTCACATTCGATTACACAGGTCAAGCTTTATTTTAAAATTTTATTTAGGAGCCATAGGTTTTCTACCGTTCAATTCAAAGTATTGCTTTTCAACTTGAGCAAGTGACTTTTTAGTTTTCTTTGACATTGCTTTAGCGTGTTTAAGATCATCGGTTAGTTCTTCAATCCTATCGTCAAGACCGCAATCGGAGTAATATAAATCCAAATACAAGCAGTAGAGCATCTTTTCTTGAGCAGCTTGCTTATGTGTGATTGCCATTAAGTACTCCTATTTACTAATATAAGCGTTGAGGTTGACCGTCACTGCTTTACCATCAACCTTACAGTCAGAAACAGTAGGTCCATTTGTAGAAGCAACAATCAGCGTTTTACCTGATTTGGATGAACTAGGTTTTTGAAGGTCGATAGTTATTATGAGCTGATTACCTTTTATTTCAGATTTCATTTGTTTTCCTCATCGCAAATAACAATGCCGGTAAGTTCGTGATTAAAAAACCGTTGAAAGAAGTTTTCCATTTTGTCACTGAAACCAATTTTACAATACCACGCAAAAGCGTTTTCAGCTTGATATAAAAATTCACTATCGCCGTAGACTGTATTAAACATCGCATCGTCCCCCTAAGTTAACATTTCGCATTCATACCAAGGGCCGTCAAAGTAATCTGAGCAGTAAACGCTGTCACTATCAATACGCACATATCTTTTAGTAACTATGAACACTTTACCGTTTACCTGCATCTGCGAAGTCATTTACTTATCTCCTTAAAGTACCGCCAATTGTTCAGGTGTCATATCAGCAGGGTCACGAAACGCTTTGAATGTAAGAATGCGCGGCTTGTCTAGCGTTCCGATACTTTGGTACTTAAACGTAGCGATTTTGCCGATAAAAGCAGCTTTATTATCCCAAATGTGTTTAGCTTCAGCGTGAGTTAACTTACCACAGCCTAAAGTAAAATCGCCCCATTTTTTATTACGAACAAGAAACTTACCGAGCGTGTTAGCTGGTATCATACCTTCTTGAGCTTGACTGCGTTTGCTATGACCAAGTTCATTGACAACAGCCTCATTGGTATTAGTCATTCGTTCTTCAAAGCCAATGACAACGCATTCTTCGTCAACAAAAGGTTTACGTTTAAGCAACTCTTGGCCTTTAAGTGTACTTCTTCCAAATTTGTATTTACCACAAAGCTCACGAACCATTATCCCTTCATATCCATCAAGTAAAGCTTGTTCCTCAAACGCGGCAAGTTCAGCAAGATTGTTACAAAGTATTTGAGGAAGAAGTTTGATAAAAGAGGGAATACAATCTCTGTTTGTAGTAAAAACATCATGTAAATAACCATACCGCTGTTCAAAAGAGCGTCCGTCATTCCAGTTATCGAATACCCACATTGTAAAGTCCGGTTGTCCTGAACCGTTCATTACAGCTGAAGATACTTGATTGAAAGGATGTTTGCCAGGAACTTCAGGATTCTCGGTATCAGTAAGAAGCAATTCGCTATCAAAACCATTGAAGCAAGTTGCGTAAGGATCAGTGTTTATGGATGAAAATATGTGGGCATTGCGAATAGGTTTTAGTGTGTTTGAGAGAGGTTCCTTATCTTTAATCACACAACGAATACCATCAAGCTTAATGGACGCTACGAGCGGGAAGCGAAGTTTTGAAAGGTCTTTATCTTCGCAGGTTTCGGCTTTCATTGGTTTCATTGGTTTCATTTACAAACCCTCCTTACTGAATAAAAGTTGAACGGACAGTAACATGGTCAGTTACAACTTGTCAACAGTTTATATCGTCAAATAATACAGGAATTACTTTTTTGAATTCAGCGAGAAGTGGTATAGGTTATTCTAACCATGACCAAGATTTACCATCTCGAATGTGCGTAATGTTTTCAGCAGTTACTCCAAATGTTTGCCCTATTAATGCTAAACTATAGCAAGTGTGTTGAAGTAGCAATCTAATGGCAATTACTTGAATTTTAGATAATTTATCATTGTTATTCTTTTCACCTTTCAAGCTTGTTCCATGCATAATTGAATCATCGGCATTTTCTTGTCTGGTTCCCCATTTTAAATTTTCAAGCCTATTATCAGTTCTAATGCCATTTAAATGTCTGCAATCGTACCAGATATTTTCAGCAACAGGTCTTGGTCCAACAAAAGTCTCCAAAACTAAAACATGAACGGACGCTCTTCTGACTTTGCCGCTATCACTTAATGTTACAAAAACATAGCCTGTTATAATGTCAGGTTTCAATGAATAGTATCGAGGTTCCTTCCTCAATCCGCTTTTAGGATTGTTGCTTTTATAACTACGAAGTTTTCCTAGATTAGATACTTCATGATGAGGGAAGTTTTCAATAGATTTCCAAATTTCATCAATCATATCAAGTTCACCTTACCGCAACTTTTAGCACTTTCAGGACAAAAGCCTTTTACTTCACAAGTTGCACCACTTTTAGCAAATGTGATAGGTGCTGCGTTTTTAGCAAGTTTCATCATAGTTCTAAACAAATGTCTTATTTCCCATTGAGCACGTTCACAGCATCTTAGATTAGCGGCGTGGTGCAGTTCTCTTGCATTCATAGTAACCCAAATCATCGTTTCAGCAGCGTTAGGTGCTACAAAACGAGCATCTTCAGCAGGTATGCCATCTTCGACCATTAGAGAGTATGTGTTTGCAATTTGAACCATCAAGTCTTGATACCGATCCAACCAACGGCTGTTTGTTATACTAGGAGGTGTTACATATTTAAATTCGTCGCTAAATTTAACATATCTTTGTGACTGTTGGCTGTAACTAGCTATACGCAACCTAACAAGTTGGTGAGTTAGTACGCGGCTAACACCTGATATTGCAAATGTGAAAGAAGCGTGTTCCAGTGTCGATGTATGCCCACAATTAATTACATGTTTAATAAGTCCTTCAATATTTAAAGGATGATTTTCATCCTCGTAAGCATCTCCAGCAAATCCTTCACTGTAACATTGACTAGCAGCGTAAGCTATAACTCTGTCAGGATTAGGCGTATGCTCAATAAGCTTGACTATCATTTAGAATTGCTCCTTATATTTAACTTTATCAAAAGCTGCTTTTACTTCTTCATGTTTACTAGCAGCGAGTTGTATAAAATGGGCTTCTTTCAAGAAATCTAGTTCAGTTTGGCCTTCTCTAGCATTAGTTCCATATCTAGCCATGTACTTCTTTACAGCTTTGAAGCATTCTTCTATAGACCAGTTTTCAACTTGATCGTTAGGCTTATCTTGGTATTGTGGAATGGTATAGTTTTCAATATGGTCAGCAACCTTAACTGCAAACTCAAGCCATTCTTTAGTGCGAGTACCTTTGTATGTAGGAGTTGTAAAACTGAACGAACAAGGTTCTACGTTAGAGATAAATAGTTTGCTATTGTCGAAAATAGGACCGCATTTAATATTACCGTAACGTGTTTTACCTTGTTCTAAAAGCTTTTTAGCTATATCTTCAGCTTCTGTCTTACTTGTCAGTTGATAATTCGTAGGCTTTTCTAGCAACTCTCTTTCAGCAACAACATTACGTTCAATAGCATCTGCGCTAGTAAACTTATTAGGATATCGAAGTTTAAGTTTATCTATATTGAGCGTTAAAATTTCTTCAGTTAAAACTTCAATTTCGTTAAGGGCTAATTTTAAAAGTTTTAATTTATAATTCATCGTGGTGTCCTTTCAGATATTCAGATGCGGCTTGAAGTAATGTTACGTTATCATTAAATAAACCTAAACCTCTATTGCATTTTTGACAAAGCAAACTTCGTATTTTACCAGTTGCGTGACAATGATCCAAAGATAACTTCTTATTATTACTTTCCACATTACCGCAAATTGCACATTTATGGTCTTGTTTAACACTCATTTCTTGATACTTATCAATGGAAATTCCATATTGACGTTTGTAACGTGATTTTTCAATAACAAGTGTTACACGTTCTTTATTGTTGTGATAATAATCATTGCTATATTTGTTCTTTTTATCTTTGTTTCTATCTCTCCATATTTTTTGTTGTTCATGTTGACATGTTTTACAACGATTTCTTCTATCGACATTTTCAGGCGTTTTCTTATGTCCGTTTGCACAATATTTTACGGACAACTTACTAACCCATCCATTATCGCAAGTCTCCGCTTCCATTCAATACACCTCTTATTTTTCGACTATTTAATTTAGCAATGTTCAATTCAGCTATGTTTTGCAATGAAAGATTTAGTTCAGAAGCTATTGCAGCAACATACCAAAGTACATCGGAAGCTTCAAGAGCTATTTGTGTTCTTATTTCATCTGTCATAACACAATTATTATCACGACACATCTTTTTAACTTTCTCAGCAACTTCACCAGCTTCACCAGCAAGACCTAATGCAGGATAAACAACAGCATGGCCTAGTGTGGGATAAATTGCAGTCTCTCTAGCTTTTTCTTGATATTCGTTCAGTTTCACTCTATTCTCCTTTTATCTAACAAAATAATGAATCACCAAACAGCCTAAAATGTTACCGATTAAACAAGCTATTATGAACGGTATTTCGTTCTTATTTACAAATCTCATAGTCGTTGCGCCTTAACTATATCCCTAGCAACTTGAAGAGTGTCTTTTGTAGGACAAGCTACCTGACTGAAACATAGCGTCCAATATGACTCATAAGGACAGCACTCGCACTTAACAGTACCGTCTGTATCGTAAACAATCTCTTTCATTACACACTCCTAATAATTTAACTCTTGCATTTAAAAGGTGAACGCAATTTACATGAGAGCTAAAGCCGAGTCAAGTATTATTTTAAGAGTAGTAAAATAATTTTTTGACTTGACTCTGAGCGGCGGTCCGTGATAGCTTGCCTCCAAACTTGGAAAGGAGGTTTTGAATTTGCAGTCTCAAACTCTATGTGAAAAAACGTTAACTTTGTTAGAAAATAGACCTAAAGGCATGACTTTGCTTCAAATTGCAAACGACACAGGTCTTACATTATATTGGCTTCAGTCATTTTTAAAAAATGCTAAGGATTCTTCTAAAGATTTCGATCCAGGTGTAAATAAGATTGTAACCTTATATAATCATTTAAATGATAAAAAGCTTAAATACTAAATCAGTTTAGGAGCTTAGACATGACTCATATGTCAGGTAGACGTTATGGTAAGAGTTGGGTTCAAGACATTTATGAGCAACATTAGGATATAGTGAATCAAGCCGAGATTGAATTTAAGCGCGACATGCAACATACCGTTCCCGACAAACCTACCTTAGCTGAAGAAGTGGCTGAACTTAGAAAAGCTGTTGAAGAATTGGTTTATTGGGTACGCCCTAAAACAGGTAATTTAGTTACTGGCAAAAGTGCTGTTGAAGAATATGAAACTTTAATTGGAGGTAATAAATGATAACTAAAGATATCTACTTTGAAGAAGGTGCTGTAGCTTGCGTCACTCAAGTTAAAAGAGAAGATTGCCCATATAGCGATGATAAAGCTGAGAGTTGGCTTGCTGGTTGGGACAGTGTTTATGGTGATGGGATATGGTAAGACCTCCTAAGAATCCTCTTAGTAGAAAGTTTAAGAAGATTGTTAGGCGTGGTTGTGGCCTTGTGAAGGATGAATACACAGGCGAATACGATTGCGCTCACGCTTACGGTTGGAACTGCGATTATTGTCCTTGTGGTATAGCAGCTTGGTTAAACTCTAAACATAATGAAGATATCAATATACTAGGGAGTTTATAAATGTCCGTAGATACGTTTAATTTCAAACCTATTAACAACGGAAGACCGCTAGGTAAGCAAGTTATGCCTGTTCAAATCGGCAAGTTTAAGAACGGTGACATTGGTATTCAAACCGAAGACGGTTATGTTAGGATACCTGCTAAGTACGTGATGGATGTTCCAGGCGCTATTATGTTGGCGGCTGCTTCGGGAGAAGTAGGAGTGGCTACTGAAAAAACTATTAGTAAATGTAAAGCTTGTGGAACGGAAATTGAGTTTAACGGTAAATATTGGTATCACACAAAAATTAACCCGCGTCATATAGCGGTGCCTTGTGAGTTTACAAAAGGAAGTAAACAATGAAAGCTTTAGTTATTCTGTTTATGGTAGCTAGCTTTCCTCAGTACGTTTTGTTTATATTCTCTACTTCAAATGTCTACGGGGTTAGGTCAGTAGCGACAGCTAACTTTTATACTTTAGACTCATGCAATTATGCTGCTGCGTCAGCTAAGAAAATTAGTAATGTTGACGCTGCTTATTGTATTAGGACGTTTTAGGAGGCGTTTGTGAAATACGCAATTTCAGACATACATGGTTGTAGCAAAACACTAACAGCTTTGCTCAATCAGTTACCCATTACTTCAAATGATACTATTTACTTTTTAGGTGACTACATTGATCGTGGTCCTGACAGTAAAGGTGTTCTCGATATCATAATGTCTACCCCTAACGCTGTCTGTCATAAAGGTAATCATGAAGATATGGCGTTACGGGCTATCGCTGGTGAAGGTAATTACGCTGGTTGTTGGATATCTAATGGTGGAATGATTGCACTTGAGAGCTTTGGTGGTAACGGAATACCTGACAACTACATTAACTTTATGAACAGCTTAAAGTTAATAACTGAACTTGATGATTTCTATCTTTGTCATGCAGGTATTGGTTGGGATGCAATGAATACGCCTGAAGAAATGTTACTTTGGGATAGGGATTGTGAAGTAGATATTGTTAAGTCAGGTGGACGTAGACTTATTTGTGGGCATACGCCTCAGACTCTTGAAGAAATAGAAGATAATATCTTTGCTGATAAAGTTATTATTGATGCCGGTTGTGTGTTTAAGGATTACGGTAATCTAGTCGCTCTTAGACTTGATGACATGAGGTTGTTTGTGCAGCCGAATGTTGAAAGGTGAGATGAAATGAAATATTGTAAATACGCTACTCAAGGTTGCGCTCACGCTGACAATTGTATTAAACAAGATGTAACTCAGTGCGGGTACTATCGCTATTTTAAATTTTTAGATGAAAACTTCTAGGAGATTGAGTGAAATTCAAACAAGGAACAATAAGTTGGTTTATTGGTTGTCATAGTCCCATTCATTCAATTCTAGTAGTTATTTCTTGGCGTAAACTCTATGGTTCTTGGCCTAAGTTCTGGCAACTTGTTTGTATATTCTTGCATGATATCGGTCACATTGGTTTAGATTATCTTGATAACTATGAGGAAAAGAAAGTTCACTTCCTTTTAGGCGCTTTAATAGCAAAACACTTATATGGTGAAAAAGGCTATGACTTGCTCTCAGGTCACTGTTCACATTCAGGATATCCTTTAAGCCAACTTTATAAAGCCGATAAGTATTCGTGGTACATTGCGCCTACTTGGTTTCTTTACTGGAATAATATCGTTGAGCCAAAGTTAGCTGTTAACTGTGATAGCAACATGGACGCAATACGTAAATTTAGATCTGTTGTTAAATCTAGTATCGAATCCGGTTCTTACACCTCTACTCACAAGTTTTATTTGGATAGAGTAAACGAAAAGTAAAACAATTTAGTTTAATGCACCTACCTAGAGGGCTTCAATGAATAACCTTCCCGCTGAATTGCGTCTTCGAAAAGCAATGCTGTTAAATATCCCCGACGAATTAAAGCAAGATAAAGGTTGGATAGTTTGGGATGAAGAAAAAAACGGTGAAGGTAAACCGACTAAAGTTTTAAAGAATCCGCATAATCCAGAATTCAACGCTTCAGTAAGCAAACCTTCAACATGGTCTACTTTTAACCATGTGTTTGACATTGAGCACAATTTTAGCGGAGCAGGTAAAGTTATTATCGCTGAAAGTGGTTTCTGCTGTTTGGATTTAGATTGGGCTTATGAAAGAAATCCAGATGGATCTTTTAAGTTTTCTGATCCTGACGCTATTCAAAACAGACAAAATTTAATAGCTCAATCTTTTGACAGTTATCAAGAAATATCACCTTCGGGTAAAGGGCTTCACATTTGGATTAGAGGTAGTGTCCCTTCAGGCAGAAGGCGTGACGGTATAGAAATATACAGTTCGGGTAGATACATGTCCTTCACTGGAAATGTTTATAATAACAGTCCTGTTCGTGATTATAACAATCTTGTCAATCAGTTGTGGCAAGAAATGGGTAAAGAAGTTAAAGAAGCAGGAGTTGTTTCGAACAAACCTCAATTGTATGATGATCAAGAAATTTATAGTATTGCAAGCACAGCTTCCAACGGAGATAAGTTTATAGAACTATGGGAAGGAAGGTGGGAGCAGTTTAATTATGCAGGTAATCAATCGGATGCAGATATTGCATTGTTGAACATGTTAGCGTTCTATACTCAAAACGTAGATCAAATTGTAAGAATGTTTCACCTTTCAGCTTTGGGTAAAAGACCTAAAGCTTATCGCCATGATTATCTTTACAAGTTTTGCTTACCTAAAGCTTTCGATCAACAAGTACCTACATTAGACCTAGATACCTTACGCAACAACCTAGAAGCTCAATTAGCAGAAATGCGGAAACCTAAAATACCGGAACCTCTTATTTTAGATATTGCTCAAAATCTAAAATACGAAATCCAGGCTACGGCACCTCAACAAATCGTTTCTAACCTATCGGCTGATATTGTGGGCAAACTGAACGATTTGCGCCTATACTCAGGTATGGGTCACTCCGAAAAGTCCCTCTGTACGCCAAATTTGGAATCCGGTATTTCTATACCAGAATTGCCTGAAGCGCCGACAGCCTTAATTGTGGGCAATCCGGTATCCGAACCGATCCAAGCACCTAAACATTCAAAAATCCATATATCTAAGAAAGTGAATGTCTCACCTTATGATCTTCCTCCTGGTATAGTTGGTGAAATCGCAAAGTTCATTCACGATGCAGCACCTAGACCTGTTCCAGAAATTGCATTGGCTGCTGCTATCGGGTTAATGTCAGGTGTATGCGGTAGAGCTTACAATATTTCAGGTACAGGATTAAACCAGTATACATTCTTGTTAGCAGGAACCGGGCGGGGAAAAGAAGCCATAAACAGAGGTATATCTAAGCTGATAGGTTGTGTTGTCAAAACTGTACCGGCTGCTACTACGTTCATTGGTCCTGCTAAAATTGCATCTTCACCAGCATTGATGAAATACATTTCAAAGACCTCTAAAAGCTTTGTGTCCATCATGGGTGAGTTTGCAGATACTTTGAAAAAAATGTCTAACTCTAGCAGGGATCATAACAAGCAGGACTTACGTATTGACATGCTTGATATTTACAATAAATCAGGCAGAGGTGATGTACTTGGCAACTTGATCTATTCTGACAAGGAAAAGAATACAGATGTAATTACAGCACCGGCTGTATCAATTATCGGTGAGTCTGTACCTGATAAGTTTTATGAGTTTCTAAGCAAGGAAATGATCACTGAAGGCTTGCTTCCTCGTTTTTGCATAATTGAGTACAAAGGTAAAAGACCTGAGTTTAACAAAGATCATAAGAACGTAGTGCCGTCACAGCAACTCACTGATTACTTCAGTTCTATTTGCGCTTATGCACTTCAGTTAAACAATGGTAACAATGTACTTGACGTAACTCTGTCACCTGAAGCTGAACAGCTATCTGATGAATTTAACGCATTCTGTGACGCTAAGATTAACTCAGGAACTGACGTAGCTCAAGAGTTGTGGAATAGAGCGCATATCAAAGCACTTAAGCTTGCTGCGCTCCTGGCAGTAGGTGTTAACTATATCAATCCAGTTATCAACGTTGAGTGTTTAGAATGGGCTTTGAGGCTAGTTAAGAGTGACGTTAACAACATTCTTTCTAGGTTTGAATCAGGAGATATTGGCGGGGCATCTGTGCAGAACGAACAGATAGTTGAAATTAGGAAGGCTTGTAAGAAGTATTTGATTAGTGATTGGAGTGACCTTGAGAAGATTAATGGCGCTACCATGCCTACCCACAATTTGAGGGTTATTCCTTACAGTTACTTATCTTCTGTCTGTAGACCTAAAGCTTGTTTTAAGACAGATAAGTTAGGTCCAATTCAAGGTATTAAAACAAGCATTCAGTCAATGTTGGATTGTGGAGAGTTACAAGAATTGTCACCTAATGACAAGAAAAAGATTGGTTTAGCAGTAGGAGCGCGAACATTTGCAGTTACTGATGTTACTAAGTTGTAATTTAAAGGAGGAGTTAAATGATACCGGCTATTATTGATTACGCTACTTTGGAAAAATGGTCTAAGCGAAAACATGGAACTTTGCATGGTGAAATAATGGCTAATTTAGATACGCTAATAAATACAGCTATTCGCTATGACAACGCTGTGATAATAAATAGAAGTTTAGAAGTAAAAATAAAAGAGCTTGAAAATACAATTTATGTTTTAAGTATTGAAAATGAAGAATCTAAAATACAAGCTTGTAATGTTTGGAATTGTTCAGCGAGGCGCAAATGAATATTTATACTTATCAGTTTAAGCTCAAATGCCCTGTTAACGACTTGGTTATAAAATACAACCTTAAAATAAAAAGTTTAGAAATTATTAGAATTGAAGATATTGTTTCTTTTCTTGCTGAGTATGAAAAAGGCTTTCATGAAGATGTGGCAAATAAATTATTTGATCAGTTCGCTGGATATCAGATCATGAAAGCTTTTCATCACGGTGTTCATATTGAAACAAGGCGAGGTGTTTCAATATGATTCATTATCACGGTTTGCCTGTTTCAGGTCCACAATCAGAAAATACAGAGTTTGCAAAAAATAGGCATGTTTTGGTTTCCTTTGCTCATCCTGAACCGCTTCCTTTAGTTCATGATGTTTGCAGCTCCTTTTGTTTAGATAACGGAGCGTTTACCTTTTGGGGTGCTGAACAGAAAGCTTTAAAAAAAGGAATAGAAGCAAAACCTGTTCAATGGGATAAATTTGTAGAATGGGTTGGTGTTTGGGATAAACACCCTAGTTATGATTTTTGTTTTGTACCTGATGTGATAGGAGGAACGCAAGAACAAAATGAAGAATTGTTACAAAAGTATTACGGCAAATTAAAAAATCCAGTTCCTATTTACCATTTACATGAATCTTTAGAGTGGGCTGCACAACTTGCTAAATATTCACCTAGGATTGCGATTGGTTCATCGGGCGAATGGCCAACTCCAGGTACTAATAAATGGTGGGTTAGAATGTCTGAAGTAATGGAAGCTGTTTGCGATTCAAACGGTTGTCCTCAAACTAAGATTCACGGGCTTCGTATGTTAAATCCTAAAGTATTCACACGATTACCTCTCAGTTCAGCTGATTCGTGTAACGCCGCTATAAATGCAGGTTCAGTCAGCAGATTTAAAGCTTACTTACCTCCTAAATCTTCTATGCGAGCTGCTGTTATTGCGGCGAATATAGAAATGTCAAACAGTGCTTCTTATTGGAAAAGAGAAATTGTTACAGAAGATGATATTACAGAAGACAATGTTAATTGACAAAGATACCTTTGAATAGATAATGTCTTTGCTTTTGAGTGGAGAATTTGTAAATGCAATGACAGCAATAATAAATTTCACCATCGCTCCATTTTTCTACAAACATTTCTTCTTCAATAGATTTACCGCAGCAAGCACATTCATTCCACCCATCGTCAATGCTATCTAAAAGATGAACCTGTTGTTTACGATATAACAGGTTCATCTTTTTATCTTCACAAAGAGTTTCAAAACGCTGTCTAGCTATAGTCGTATCGCACATTATAATTTCTCCTTAGCAAAGCCCTCTCAGGAGGGCTTTTAGTTTATGTAACAGACACTTGGGAAGCAAGATTACAAGCTTTACAAATATAGATAATTCCGTCTGATTTACCAAAGTGAAAATTTCTAACGCCGTGTTGATTGATATAAATATCAACATTACCGCATTTACAGTAACAAAACATCCGACCGAGTTTCATTTCACTTCTCCTTTTAGGCTTTACATGTTGGACAAACGTGCCGCTGTCTGGTAATCTTCCATCCTTTCCTTAAAGCAAGTCGCTTTACTTCATCTTTTGATCTGCATCCATCACCGATCCAAATAGCGCAGTAATCGCAAAATATATCATAGGTTATTACAAAACTCATTTTAGCACTCCTTACTATAAACGTTGAGGAAGTAAGTTAGCAGCTTCAGTTATGAGTTCAGCTTTAACTATGTAATATTTTACAACACCGTTTATTTGTATTCCTACTTCTGCATCCTTTACTATTTCTTCTAACAGTTCGATTGCTCTATTCATATCCATTTCAATTCTCCTTTGTCAACCTCCAACAGTTAAGTCAAGCCTCGACAGTTAACAATAAACATGCCAAACAAACGAGCCTTGAACAAAGCTCCCGATGTGTTTAGCTCCATATGGGATAGGATTGCCTGTACCTATGATTAGGATTGAACGCCTAACACTCTCATTTCTAGTGTCAACTTCAGCCCAAATACAAGGCGTTCCTTGTGGATCAAGACCGACATGCAACCATTTACTACGTTGAGTTGTTATGATTTGTTCATCAACAATAGCAAGAGGATATTTGTGTATTGTTCTCATTCACTCACTCCTTTTACTTGACAATTTATAAGTTATCCCTTGAAAGTTTTGTGTTACGTACTTTTCACCTTGATTGGGCAATGTGTAGAACGATGAAGTAAGCGCATGTTCAGTAAAGATAGCATCTTTAGCGTTAAATATAAGAATTACAATATCTTTATGAACATGGAAATTTCTATCAATCCAAATGTGATTAATCAGCCTGGATTTGCGCTTGAGGCGGCGTTTCTTTCGACTGTTACTAGGCATAATTTCCTCCTATTGTGGGCAATTAACAGCAGTTAAAGCAATTGGTGAGAGTTAAGGCTCACTCTGAGGAATATTCAAAATCGCAGCTAACTCAGTATCGGCTTGTTCCAACTCTCTAGTTTTAATTTCAAGTTTATTATAAGCTTTATCGAATAGAAACTTTCTAGCGTCTTCCCAACTATTCCAATAATTTTCGTATTGAGTATGCTTTCTACAGCTTCTGCCTTTAATCCAAACTGAATTTATAGAAGCTCTTTCTACTTCAACTTTTTCTATAACGGTACTATATATTGACGTTCTATATTTATTCATTTATGTTCTCCTAAAGCTGCTTTATAAAGACCTTCTATAAATGAAGCCAACACCCTATACTCTACAGCTTTACCTTCTTTAACCGTAACGATGGCGTTTTCAGTGATTTCTTTAATTGCTAGTAAAGCTGTTTTTTGAAAGCTTTGTAATTGTTGAATAGTTTTGAACATATCTTCAATTTGAGCGTGTTGTTGAATAGTTAATGCTTTGTATTCATCCAGAATTAAGTTTAAATTATCATACAGTTGTTTATCCATAAATCCTCCGCAGTTAAGTCAATTAGAGACAGTTAAGTTCGCTTACAGCTGGTGCATTTACCCGTAGGTGGTCTACGTGTCATGATGTTACCACATGCTGTGCATTGGTATTGAATAATGGTATAAGAATGAACCCACGACTGCTTCACTTTTATTTGTCTAATCATTCAATCCTCCTTTAAGATCATTCACAACCTTGCCACTGCCAATCGTAGCGAGTTATCTTACACCAATTAAGGACAACACGCAAGCTTGCATATTGCATTATGTTATTTCGATACGTTTCTTGACATTCTTTGCAACACGGTTCAAATATTGACTTAATTCCTTTCCTGTAACCTTCTGGATAAAAACCTGTAGCCTGGATATTGAACACTGAGTGTTTACCGCAAACCTTACAGCCACTATTCCATTTACTCATTGTTTATCCCATTTACTCTTATATTCTAAAATAAATTCAGGTTCAAAGGAAGAACGCCAGCCACACTTACATGTAAATTGTTTACCGTCAAAAGTACTACGTGGCCAAGTATAAAAACACTTTTCAGCTCCGCAATACGGTGAATAGCCTTTCTGTGTCATAAGGTTATATTTAACTAAGCTCATACTTAGCCTCACAAAGTATTCTGAAAGCACATTCGCTGCAAATAATTCTAGGTTTGTTGGGGAAGCGCACACATTGCATTTAAACCCTCCTAAAGTGGTAAATCATTGCAGTTAAGGTAAGGTTAGACAGTTAAGACTTTGACTAGAGATTTTAAAAACTTTGTATCGTATCTGGTTTTAACACAACTATTAAAATTACACTTTGCATTCTCAAGTACACAACCTTTACACTGATTAGGCTTATTCATTCTTCATGCCTCCGTCTTAGGGTCTTCGATTATCTTTCTAAAGTAAAGTCTATCCTTTAACATCTTAACGTCGGCTTTGAGTATCTTATTGAGCAATTCAGCTTCAGCTAGTTTAGCTGATACGTCTGTCATAAAGACCTCCTTTAGTAAATTAAACCCTACACAAGCACCCTTTACTTCTGAGCAGTTCCTTTTGTTCATCGACAGTTATTAGCATTTCATTCTGTTCGTATCTTTCACCGCTAGGAACTTCATTAAGTTCAGTCTTATGCTTCCATCCTCTAGCCGTCATTTCATCCTTGAGGCGGTCATGACGTACCTTTAAAGCACCTAGCTTACCAATCCAACGTAGCGTCTCAGGGTGCTTGCTGTAACCCTTCTTCCCCTGGCTAATGACAGCGTAAACGCCATGAAGCTCACGATGTTCCGCAGCTAGGTGTTTGGTGCAAAGTAAAGCCGGCTCTAAATCCCATATTCTTGACATTGTTATAGCTCCTTTGACCAACAGTAATCACAACCTAATGGTTTGCATTGTTTGAAAACTTGTATTTGACCATCTACTTTATAGCATGAGCGTGTGTAGCTAGTCCCTTTGGTAATAAGCTTTCCTGATTGGCACATACTATCTTTTCTTGCTGTATGACAAGTTTCCGAAATAAGCTTACATTCTATTTGGTCGCAGTTATCCATTGTATTCTCCTTTACATTACAGCGGAAAGATAAATTTCAACGTCATGTGAACCTGTTAAACAATGTGTTATTTCAGTAACTTTAGCAGTACAAATAGAGCTGAGTTTGACCTTATGACCAATTTCAGGCAAAACGCTCATATCAACATTGTTAAAGGGAAGTGACTTTTTAATTTCATCATTGTTTGAAATGAATTTTACAAGCATTGTTTTCTCCTTTATTCAACTAAAATAATTCGTTTGTCCGCTGGAATAAGGTTAACAATATCTTCAAAAGTTGGCGGCGAAGCTTCGCCTATGAGTTCCTTTTTCAATCCTTCAGTGTTCATTCCAAATTCATGAGTCCAAATAGAACGTTTAAGACTCCTTTCCATAGCCTCCTGAAATACATCAAAAGGCATACATAACTTTTCTTCAAACAATTGGAATTTAGCTCTTTCACGATAAGTCATATCTTCCCAAAACTTACTGTCAAACAGTGCGATAGCTTGTTCTTTTGTCATTTCATTCTCCTTGTTTGCCCACAATTAGACAATCGTTGACAGTTAAGCCAACTGTTAGCAGTTAAGCCAACCTCTGAGCCCTAATCAACATCTTCTTGAACACCCAATGTCGAATATACTCAGGGTGAGCACCAGCAAGAGAAAGTGGTATCGGGAATCTCTCATAGGGCATAATGCCGCGATAATCAGCGTCTTCTAAATCGTCATGATGCATAATGTGGGCAAGTGTACCACGGCTGTTAAGAAAGATCATGTATCCCGTACAAAGAGGCGTATCTTTCATGACCTGTACCTTGCTTTCTACACCTCTTAGGTCAAAGTTTGGCGTTATCATCATTCGCTTGATACGCTCTTTGTTTTCAGGAGTTTCTTTTATGTCAGGTAGTGAGGGTTTAACGCTGGATAAATTATGTTTAGTTGCTGTTTGCATAATTTAGCTCCTTTATTGTTTATTTAATCTTCAACGTTTACGATTTTAATTTCATAACCATTGAAACTGGAAACACAATAAGGCTTTCCGTAAATACTTACTCCTGAATAATTTTTAGAGTGCTGTCTACTTCCATAAATACCTTCGTTTTTCATGATATATTGTGTCGCCTTATCGTAAGACCTGAAAATTTTATCCAATAACATTGGACCTTTACCTTCAGTGAAGTCAGCGTTTTTAAGCACTGCACATAGAACGGGATTATTATCATTTGTCGCTGGAATATTTTTGTAAAATTGAACTTGACCTAGACTTTCTATCATTACAAATTGTTCATCTTCAATTATCTCTTTGATCTTTTCTTCATTGTTTGTAAGTTTAAGCATTTCTTTACCAGTTACATTGGTGATTTTCATTTCATTTCTCCTCTAATTAACAATTTTAGCTTCAGTTTGTTTTCCGCAAGTAAGACAAGTAAAAGATCCTCCGTATTTAGCGCCTTGTAAACGCTGAAGAGTTAAGTCATCTTCGCACTCACAATGTTTTAAAACTTCAGTTATTGGAATTATAGTTTTCTGTTTAAACGCATTGAACAAATATCTTAAATGTTTCATGATCATACCTTTCAATTCCTATAAATTTTGTAACCACAAGAACAAACGTCCATTAAGTTACCTGCTTGAATGCATAATGTTAGTTTGTTTCCACATTTAGGGCAGTTCATTTATTCTCCTTTAGCTTTAGCGATAGCAGCTAACGCTTTATTTCTAACGTTATGTAAAGCTGCCATTTCATCAGCATGTTCAGCTTTAGCAGTTAAGGGAAGCCATATATCAACTATTTCTTCAAAACTTTCTAAAGCTTCCAACAGTTCAGGAGCAGCGGCTATGAGCATTGCTTCTGTTTCAGTTCTAATATGTTTGCATATAATGCGCTTACCTTTTCCAATTCCTAATGTGTCTACTACAGCATAACGGTGTAGTCTATCATTATGAACCAACACGGCTTTCCATTTCATATCATTTCTCCTTTAAGTTAGCAACACTAAACAGTTAAGCCACCTTGCGACAGTTAAGAGCCTTTAGCCTAGCGTCAAAATGCAATGTGCTGAACCTGTTAACAATCTCAAGCTTATACCCTATGCTTTCAAGCTCTTTCTTGAGTGCTTCATATTCCTTTTCACTAGCTCTAACGGTGATAGCTGACATATTGACGCTTGCGCTTCCATGCTGTCCATTGTGAACGTAACTTTCGCAAGTGCAAACGTCATTAGTTCCAGGTAATTCAGGAAATAGTGCTATAATTTCACCGTTATCTTTAAACTTTCTGAAGATTACTTTTGTTTTAGGTTTGTTCATTTGTTTAACCCCTTGGTGTATCAGTAGTGTTCCAGTAACCGATATGATTACCGTTACTATCGTTTATACGTCCTTCTGTGTAACCGTCATACATTTTGTCGGTTACGTGTTTCATGATAGTTGCAATTTCCAAGTCTTTATCATCATCTTGAAATGCCGCATTGCCGGTATCAAACTCTATTGTAATTTTCATTACATTTCTCCTTTAATTTATAGACATAATATCAATACAGCTAATTGACGGATATTCATATTTACAATTTCCATTTGTATCTTTATATGCAATGCACATACTTTCAGAATTAGAGGTTATCGCATATACGTTTTCAATTGTCCTCTTTTCACCGTTCTTAAATACGATAATCACCGCATTCATTATAATTCTCCTTATTGTGGGCAAGTAAAGACAGTTAAGACAATCAATGCCAGTTAAGAGCCGTAAATCTGACCATCATCACCAACATATAGGTTAAACTCGCCAAAGGCTTTACTAGCCTTAGTTAACCTTTCACCTACCTCTTGAGGCCAATCTCCATCCCAAAAGCCAGCGCCATGCCCATTACGGGTTAGCCAGAAGTCATGACCGGCTGTGGAAAGATTGTCGGCAAAACTACCTAAACATTTGTGTATTTCCGCATTGTTTTCAGCCTGGAATTTAGCACAGTCAGCTATCATTTGGTCTAAGCATTCTTGCGAAATATCTTGAGTACTATAATCATCGTCAAGTGGTTTATCGTTATCATCGGTTGAGGACCAAAGAGCGGTCACAATGTATTGAGTTGTAAATACGTCTAAAGCTTTCATATCATTTCTCCTTTATTGTGGGCAAACGTTGACAGTTAAGGGAAGTAAAGGCAGTTAAGCCTTTTCACCATCTTCATAAAATTCATAATCATTAGCTTCAATACTTTCGTCAACATTTTCCTCGCTATATAGGTAATCGTTTTCAGCATCCAATTGTTTATAAATCCAATTTGCAAAATCACGCATTAAATCCCTAATTGCTTCATCTTGTTCACAAGTAGTTTCTTTATCGTCATAACGACTAACGTCAACACTCATACACCCACTATGGTTATAATGACCACTATGTTTCATTGTGGCAGTGAGTTGATAAAAGGCTGTTTTCTGTATCGCTTGTAAACTTTTAGCTATCCTCAACAGTTCTTTATCACCTTTGCTAGCATCTTCCCTTTTAGCGCCGGTTTCTGAAAGGATAGCTTTAACAGATCCTTTCTTGTAAGCATATGAACCTTCAAAACAAGCTCCGTCACCTTGCGAAGAAAAACCGGACCAGTAAACGCAATGCGATTGACCTTTACTGTCAATCTCAATTCCTAGCAATTTACCCATGTTAACAGCATCCTCAATTACAGTATCAAAATCATCATGATCAATACAACTTCTAAACCAATCCCTTGCGGTTTCTTTAGCTGAATCACTCAATTCGTTAAACTTGAATATGGTTTTAGTAATAGTTTCAGTTCGCATTGTAACATCTCCTTTAATTAGTCAAGCGTTAGCAGTTAAGAGGTAAACAGCGACAGTTAAATAACAGAGTTACATTTAACGTATTCTAAAGCTTCATCCCAATCTTCAAAACCAGATAGGGTACGCCGTTTGCCTTTCCCTCTAATTCGCTTGATATTGGAACAGTGAACATAAATTGGATCAGCTTCATTTAACACCTCTTGTAATTCAGTATTTAGCTTTTCATTTTCCTCTTCATTTTCAGGCATTGTTGCAGGGTGATAATCAATTGCATATAAGCAAAAGCTAGGCATTATCTCACAACAATTTGTTGTTTCATTAGGATTAAAAGCATAAATCGTGTCTATTCGCCCACCGCATTTAACCAAGAAGCTTTCATCCCAATCACTAGACTCATTTATTTTAATAACTGTAATCTTCATAATATTCTCCTTTGTAGTTAGAAACTAGCGACAGTTAAACGGGCAAGCCTAGCTTTATCGCTATTGCTTTGCATTCATAACATGGTTCAAATTTACTTGTTTTTCTATCTTCTTTCATTAATTCAGCTGTTAGTTTAAATTGACTAAAAGAATGAATACCTGCAACCTCCTTTAGATGTTTCTTTTCTTTCTTGCTTAGGTCTTTAAAGAACATTACATAACCTCCTTTAGTTATGAGTTTTAACAATCCAATTATGCCCACAAATGTATAGTTTATGAGCATGTAAAGATGGTCAAACTTCATTGTGAATAAAGCTTTCAACCTCTAAAGCAAGCTTACATGGTTCACATATATCACAATCGCAAGTTTCATTAAACACGTCAAGCATCTTTTCTAAGTAATCAACGGCTATTTCTAGCTTTTCGGCATTGGTTAGTTTGTCTCTGTTTAACATTGCTTTAGCTCCTTAGGTAAGTAGTAACAGTTAAGTGACAAACCGCGACAGTTAATACACTTTGTTTATATCAAACTTCACAATGTTACCATTATCACCTTGCCAAGTTCTATAACCAGACACATGATAAAAACCATCCTTTGTGCTTTGTGAGTCTATTAGCTTATAAACAGTTTTCTCATTCAGCGCAATGTGTCTAATCATTCTTTCCGTTTCGTCAATAGCTTTATTCCATTTGTGTTTTATCACCTTAACGTCATTGCATGTTATTGTGAATATTTCTCTTTTCATCGGTCTAACCTCCTTTATTAACCTTCATTAACGTTATTCAGCGTCGAAATTTGACCTACAAAGGCCATTGGAAGCAAGGTCAATATCTCGCCTTGCCTATCCAGGGAAAGCAGGTTAAATGCCCGTTTATCGCCTTGTTTGAGGATAAACAGCTCTTTTCTTGTGAGTTGTGCCGATACTTTCTTGAAATATCCCATTTTGTTAAGCTCCTTTAATAAAATTAATTTCTGAGATAAGATCAAGCGCACAATTCCAAATTTTAGTGCCTGAATCATGAGTTATTGTAATTTGATTATTCACATAACGGAAAGCTGTGATATCGCCAAACAGTATTCTATCACCGGATATAAGTGTAACTTGCATAGCTATTCCCCTTTATAGGTAACGGTTAGCAGTTAAGAGACAAGCAACGACAGTTAAGCCTAGTAATCCTGAAAAGCTTCCTGCAATTCAGTTAAACCTTTTTCACCGATGCGAGCTTTAAGCTTTAAAGCTCGATCTAGGCAAGTGTCGTACATAAGCTTGTCTTTTATGCTATCGCT
>Ga0209518_1001371_pt1 | contig 26352 bp, 25 predicted proteins | sample RifGroB1_FD_183993 | JGI IMG/M metagenome (GOLD analysis project Ga0209518, IMG submission 183993) | Groundwater microbial communities from Rifle, Colorado, USA - Groundwater B1 (SPAdes) (version 2) | ecosystem: Environmental > Aquatic > Deep subsurface > Groundwater | place: Rifle, Colorado...
ATGATATCCCATTCTCTTTCTTGAATCTCAGGACATTCCCAACAAATCCCTCTATCTTCTGCTCATGGCTGACGATTATAAGCTGTTTTGCAGTCAGCTGCTGCAGAACGTCCCTCATCTTATCCAGCTGCTGCTCGGAAAAACCATCTGTCGGCTCATCAAGAATAACAATGTCTTTTGTTTTTATCTTGCTGATAAGAGAGTTTATTACCTGATTAAGCGCAAGCCTGTACGCCAGCGCAATTGCAGTCCTTTCCCCTCCTGAAAGATAAGAGTAATCTATCTCATAATCCTGCTGTTCAACTATCGGAGTAAAATCATCATCCAGCCTCACATTAAATGAGTCTGAAACAAGCATTGAAAACCATTCTGAAAATAATCTTGAAAAATCTGCCTTAAGCCTTACCATAACATTCTTCTCAATAAAGGAAATAACCGAGATAAATTCTTTAGATAGCCAGCTCTCCATCTGTGAAAGATAATTCAGCTCTTTTCTTATCTCTTCTGCCCTGTTCACTTTTAATTTTAATTCTTTTATCTGTCTTGCAAATCCTTCAATCTCTTTCTTTAATTCAGCAAATTTTATTTCTGCCATCCTCTCCTGCCTTAAAGCTTCGTCAAGATCCTTCTTCTTTATTTCAAAAATTCCGTCAAATCTAGTCAGCTCAAAAGAGGAATTCCTGAGAGATTCAACATGCCTATTTAACAGCCCCATATCCTTTTCATATGAGAAATTAAACTTTATCATCTCCTCAATTCTTATTTTCTTATCCTGAACTCCATGCAGTTTTGCCTTTAGGAGTATAAGACCATCTATCTCTTTTTCCTTGGAGTAAACCTCCAACTCAATTTTTTTTATTTTTTCATAGACTTGCTTTTTCTCATCTGCTAAAGATTCCAATTTTCTCTTATTTTCAGACATGTCTGAATGGGCTTTATTCAATACATTAGCTCTGTAAAGAGCGTCAACATCCTGCAGACAGGTTGGACAAATATCAAGATTAGAAATATTTTTTTCCATTCTCTTAATCTCCTCATTTTTCATATTAATTGAGCTTATCTGGGAATGAATCTCTATATTCTTTTCATTGAATTTCTCGCTCTCCTTTTTTATTGCTGTTATCTCCTGTTCCAGTTTTGTTATTTTTAATTCATCAAAATGAATATCTCCGAGTTCTTCTATCTGTTTTTTAAGTTGTTCAATTGCCCTCAGATTGCCTGAGATTGATTCCTTCTTGCTTGAAATCATTATCTGTGTCTTTTCTATCTCCTGCTGAACTTTTGCCTTCTCTTCTATCTTTTTTAAAATCTCCTCTTTTTCCTTCTGAATTTTTTCCCTTTCCAATCTTCTGAGAAAAAATTCTTTTTCAACAGAGATAAGATTAGAATGCTTTGATTCAATCTCTGTTTCCTTGCCAAAAATATCTAATTTATCCTGCTCAAGATTAAGGATAAATCCTTCTTTTATCCTCTTCTCCTCCCTTATTTTTGAGGTTATTATTGAAACATTCTCAAGAATTTTCTTGTATTTGTCAATCCCAAAAACATGCCTCAGAGTATTTATTCTTGTCTCAGAATCCTGCAGAATAATCTGCTTCATCTCTTCTTGGGGGGTATAGACTGTAAATTTGTAAAGCATATTTTGTTTTTTAGAAAATTCCCTGGGATATTCCAGCAAATCAAGGACTTTATTTTTCAGCTCTGTAACAGAAAGTTCTTTTTTCTCACCATTAATTGTAATAGAGCAATAATCCTGTGAGATTGTTTTGCCTTTTTTTAATACTCTTTCAATGATTATCTCTTTGTCATCAACTTCAAACTCCAGGGTAACTCCTCCTTCTTTTTCCCCATTTCGCAATAAAGAATTTCCTCTCTGCCCTGGCTGCAGCCCAAATAAAGCAAACTCTATTCCCAAAAGAATTGAAGTCTTACCAGATCCGATATCACCAGAAAGCAGGATAGAGCCATCTGGGAAATCTATCTCCTGATTTTCATAGCTTCTGATGTTGCTTATTTTTAATTTTGTTAGCTTCATTTTGATATTTCAAATTTTGATATTTCAATCTTCCTTTCAAAATGGAGATTCAAAATTTCTGATTTTGTTAGTTTCATTTTAAAAATTTAAAATTTTCTTTGTCTCCTCCAAAAGCCTATTTGTAAAATTATCTGTTTTCTCATCCTCTTGTTTTTCAATTGATAGTGAATCTATCAGCTGCGGGATTAGCTTATTGAAATCAGAAGGATTTTGCTCTGAATGAAATTTTATCGCCTCCTCTTCTATGTTCCCTGAATCTTTTAATTCTATATCTAGCTCTGTTTCCTTTGCATTCAGGTTATGAGTGTTCTTCAAAATAAAATATGCTCCTTTCTTTTTTGCAAATTCTTCTATCTGCAGGAATTTTATATCAGAAATATTCCCGCTCTCAAGCTCTCCACTCACTCTTAGAAGAACAATTTTATCCTGGATATCTCTTCTGCCCAACTCAAAAATTATCTGTTCTGTTGCAGTAATTGGATTTTTAACCTTAATATCTAAAGAAACTACATCCTTGATTTTCAACTCTACTTTTCTTAACGGATTCCCTGAATTAGTGTCAATAATATAAAAGCTTCCGTGTTTTAAATCCTCAAGCTCCTGAAAATTGTTCGGGAAAACTGGCCCAGGATATACAAAATTATTGAACCTAAAATCTATATGCAAATGCCCGAGAGCATAATAATCTGCTTTAGGGAGAAGATCTGTTTCTATTGAGTCTATCGGAAGTGTGCCTTTTGCCTTGTCTATTGTTGTATGAAGCATGAATATCTTAAACATCCCTGGAGAGTCATTTATCTTTATTCTCCTTAAATCATTTATTTCCAGCGAGGATTTTTTTCCAGGATAGCCATAAAGCGCGACTCCTTCATGAATGACAGGGTTTAAAAAAATATACCCTCCTTTTTCCTCAAAATCAGCTACATTTTTGCAGAATCCTGCCCTTTCTAAAACATCCAAAAATGTTTTTCCAGAAACAGAGTAATCATGAGAGCCAGCAACAATAAAACACGGGATTTTAGCCTCTTTCAATCTCTTAAACTCAGAAAAAGTTTCTTTGAGTATCTCTATCGGAGGATATGCAGAATCAAATAAATCTCCTGCTATAAGAACAAAATCAAGCTTTTCATTTATGCAGATATTAATTGCTTTCCTAAATGATTCAAAATTCAAATCCTGCAATGGCTTTTGTTTCCATCCTCCTAAATGAACATCAGATATATGCGCAAATTTCGTCATCTCTTCCTCTTTAGCTTATTCATTTTTTCAAGATAGGTTTGTGCAGACATTGCCATTTTTCCATAAATATTTAGAATAAAACTAGGTAAATCCGTGAATATATAAATTTGATTATAATTAAATATATACTCTATCAACAGATTTAAATATGTAGGGAATTATTTAAATAAAAATGAAGAAAATTAAAAATTTTCAGCCTTTTAAACTGCAAGCAGATTTAAAATGAGGATAAGCATTCTTTTTGGGGGAAAAGCAGGGCAAGGACCAAATATTCTCACGCATATACTTGGAGAGGCAGTTGTAAAAGAGGGGTATTATGCTTTTTATTCAAGAGATTATCAGTCATTAATACGAGGGGGCCATAATTTTAATGTGCTGACCATATCAGATGAGCCAGTTTACAGCAATGACTCAAAAATAGATGTATTAGCAGCATTAGATGAAGGTAGTGAAAGAGTATACAGAAATAAGCTTAAAAAAAATTGTATAATTTCAAAAAACAAGCATGAAAATATGCATTTTGCCGGGCAGTTGTTCAAGATTCTTGGTTTGGATTTTAAAATCCTTGAAAAAGCACTGAAAGATTTAGGAAAGAGATTTGACGAAAATATTGAAGAGGCAAAAAAAGGATATGGCAGCGCAAACGAGAGAATTAAACTTCCAAAAATTTCCCGCAAAGTTAAATCAAGTTTTATTAATGGGAGCCAGGGGATATCAGAAGGGGCAATAAAATCTGGATTAGATGTATATTACGGATATCCTATGACTCCTTCCACTCCTGTTTTGATGGAGCTTGCGCAAAAACAATATGAAAATAATTTTTTGGTCTTAGAGCTGGAAAATGAGATAGCTGTGATTAATGCTGCTATTGGAAGCGCAATGACTGGAGCAAAATCAATGGTTGGAACAAGCGGAGGTGGTTTTGATTTAATGACAGAAGCTTTAAGCCTTACAGGAATTGCCGAAATTCCGTTGGTGATTTATCTTGCCCAGAGGCCAGGACCTGCAACAGGAGTTCCTACATATACTGGCCAGGGAGATTTAAACATTGCAAGACATTCTGGGCATGGCGAGTTTCCAAGAGTAGTTATTGCTCCAGGAGACCCAAATGAATGCCAGGAAACAGCAAGCCAGGCATTTTATTTATCTCAGAAATTCAAAATACCGGTAATTGTAATCAGCGATAAGCATTTAGCAGAAAGCTCGTATTGTTTAACTGAAGAGCCTATTATAACAAAATCGCAAAAATCAACAACTCTTAAAAGATATAATGGTTATGAACAAGAAAAAGAAGGGAGTGCAACAGAAAATCCTGATATCATAAAGAAGAATGTTGAGGCCAGATTAAAAAAAGGAAAAGATATAGAAAAAGAGTCAGGAAATTTTAAGCAATACAAAATTTACGGGAAAAAAAATTCCAAAAATGCTGTCATAAGCTGGGGAAGCACAAAAGGGGCAATTGTAGATTCAATTAAAGATTTAAATGCTGAATTTATTCAGGTTTTATACATTGAGCCTTTTCCAAAAGAGATTGGGAAAGAAATTGAAAACAAAAATATAATTCTAGTTGAGAATAATTCAACTGCCCAGTTAGGAAGTTTAATTGCAGAAAAGACAGGGATTTTTATTGATGACAAAAATAAAATATTGAGATATGACGGCAGGCCGTTCCTGGCTGATGAACTAAAAAGAGAAATCGAAAGGAGATTAAAAAAATGAAAATCGCAGATTTTCAAAACCTCATTTGCAGGAAAAATAAATTAAGCAAACTCGGAAAATGAAAACTGTATATTTAATCCATGGTTGGGGAGGAAGTTCAAAAGGAGGGTGGTTTGATTGGCTTAAAGAAGAGTTAACTAAAAGAAAGATGAAAGTTTATGCATTTGATATGCCTAATACTGAACACCCAAAAATTGAAGATTGGGTGAAACATCTTGAAAAAAATATAAAAGAAGTTGATGAAGAAACTTATTTTGTGGGCCATAGCATTGGCTGCCAGACTATAATGAGATATTTAGAAAAACTTCCAAAGCACAAAATGGTTGGAGGAGTGGTTTTTGTGGCAGGATGGTTTAATTTAACAAATATTAGCGAAGAAGAGAGGGTAATTGCTCATCCTTGGATAAATACAAGCATAGATTTTGAGAGGATAAAAAGGCATACTAATAATTTTTTATGCATTTTCTCTGATGATGACCCTTTAGTGCCTTTATCTGAAGGCAAAATCTTCAAAGAGAAACTTGGAGCTAAAATAATAACTAAAAAGAAAATGGGGCATTTTGATAATACTTCGCAAATTAAAGAGATTTTGGATTTTATTGTAAAATGAGCTCAAAAATATCAACACAAACAAATAACACGTGGTGCCCTGGATGCTTTAATTTCCAGATACTTGCAGGTGTGAAAAATTTTCTTGATAAAGAAATTAGCAACGGAAAAAAGAAGGAAGATTTTGCAATGGTTACAGGGATAGGATGCCATGGGAAGATATATGATTACATAAATTTGAATGGGATTAACACACTGCATGGAAGAGTTTTGCCGGCATGCCTCGGGTTGAAAATTGGCAACCCAAATTTAAATGTCCTCGGATTTTCTGGGGATGGAGATGCTTACTCCGAGGGAATGGAGCATACAATTCATGCTGCGAGATATAACGCTGATTTTAAATACATCATCCATAACAACCAGGTTTTTGCCCTTACTGTCGGGCAGCCAACACCGGTTACTGAAGAAGGATTTAAAGACAAGACAACTCCTCAAGGGGTCAAGCTTCATCCAATAAATCCAATAAGATTAATGCTTGCTTCCGGCGCAACTTTTGTTGCGAGAGTTTTTGCTGATGCAAAACAAATAGAATGGATATTAAAAGAAGCTATGAATCATAAAGGATTTGCATTTATTGAAGTCATACAACCATGCATAATATTCCACCCTGACATCGGATATAAGGATAAAACATACTCGCTTGAAGAAAAAGGGCATGATAAAACTAATTTTGATGAGGCATGGAAAAAAGCTGGAGAATTTGATTACAGCGATGTTAAAAAAATACCTATGGGGATATTTTATCAAACTCAAAGGCCGGTTTTTGAAGAGCAATTTCCTCAGCTTGTTGAATTAAAAAAGAAGAAAATTTCCTGGAAAGAGATTAAGAGATAGAATATTTCATTACAAATATATTTAAGGGGGCAATTTCTCAAGAATTTATGAAGTCGTATATTAAATGCATTATGCCGTCGTGCAATTTCCAGGAAGATATCCATACTGAGATTACAAAATGCCCAAAATGTGGAAATCTGCTGGATGTTTTATATTCTAATCAAGATGCCTCTTCACTCATAGAATTATTCAGACTAAGAAAAGCTAATCCACAAAATATATTTGACAAAAGCGGAGTATGGAGATTCAGAGAGTTATTGGCTTTTCCTTTGCAAGAAGAAAACTTCCTGTCTGTTCTTGTGTCTTTAGACGGAAAAGAAGGGCAAACATCCCCATTTAGATTGACAGAAGTTGCAAATTATGTTGGCTTAAATAAAGACAAATTTTATCTGCAGTTTGAAGGGGACAACCCAACAGGATCATTCAAGGACAATGGCATGGCTGCAGCATTTACTCATGCTAAGATAATTGATAAAAAGAAAGTTATTTGCGCATCAACAGGAAATACTTCTGCTTCAATGGCTGCTTTTTCAGCAAATGAATTGGGAACAATGAATGCAATCGTTTTTGTAGGAAATGAAAAAATAGCTATTGGAAAGCTTGCGCAAAGCCTCGAGTATGGAGCAAAGGTTATTCAGATTAACGGTGATTTTGATGATGCAATGAAAAAAGTATTGGAGATAGGAAAAGAACAATCTCTTTACATTATGAATTCTGTTAATCCTTTCAGGCTTGAAGGCCAAAAAACAATTATTTATAGAGTATTAGAAGGATTTAATTGGAAAGCCCCTAACTGGATTGTTGTTCCTGGAGGAAATCTTGGCAACACTTCTGCATTTGGAAAAGCACTTTATGAATTAAAGGAACTTGGATTAATAGATAAAATCCCTAGAATTGCCGTCATAAATGCGAAAGGAGCAGATACATTTGATAGAATTGTAAATCAGGAAAAGATTAGATGGAATGATGGAAAGGTTGATTTAAATAAAATAGAAAAATTCTACAAAAAAATGGATGAAGAAGACAGGAAGGCTAAAACAATATGCTCTGCAATTGAAATAAACCGGCCGGTTAATTTAACAAAAGCATTAAGAACAATTGAATGGAGTAATGGAGTTGTAAGGTCTGTCTCAGATCAGGAAGCTTTAGATGCAAAAGCGGTTGTTGGAAGAAATGGTTTCGGATGTGAACCTGCAAGCGCTGTAACAATAGCAGGGGTAAAAAAATTAGTAGAAGAAGGAATAATCAAAAAAGGGGAGAGTGTTGTTGGTATATTAACTGGCCACCAGCTAAAAGACCCTATTGCAACAATAAACTATCACAAAGATAAAAATAATAAATTTGCTAATATGCCTATTCAAGTAGAAAATAACATTGAAGATATAAAAAACTCTTTGTATTTTACTGCCAGTTAAAACTGGCAGTTTTCTTAGAGTTTTTTAGCCAGAGAAAAAGAGACAATTGCCTTTGGCAATTGTCTGCCACCTAAAGGAGGTAGTTTATTCTTTTTCTCTGTATTAAAAAAGCTTTATCATCTTGAAATCTCCCAGACATATATCTCCTCAAAAAATATTTTCTTCTTTCTTAATAATTTTTTTTTATAAGGTTTAAGATTAATTCCTTTTGTTAAGCTACTTGCCAGTAAGAATATTCTTCCTTGCTTTTTAAGATGGGTTTTGGCTTGCTTTAAGAATCTGTTAATTATCTCGCTTCCTTTTTTCCCTCCAGTTGTCGCTAATTTTGAATCTTCATCCTCTCTTTTATCCTCTGGCAGATAAGGAGGGTTAAAAACAATTATGTCAAATTTTCCGTCAATATTCTCAAATAAATCAGATTTGATGCAGTTAAATCCGCGAGGACACCCGCGATTTCCTTCGCTTAACCTCCCCTCTCTTTGTGGTTGGGCAATTTCTTTAACTGCCTCTGCCTGAAATCGCATATTTTTGCAATGCTTAACTGCATCGAGATTTATATCAGCTCCTAAAATATTTTTTCTTTTAATTCCCAAATTCAGAGCACTATCCAGAAGAATTCCTGAACCGCATCCAATCTCTAAGAATTTCAGATCAGGATTTTTTTTAATTAAATTTGGAATTTGATTCTCTAAAACTTTTTCTAATAAATAGGAATCTTCTGCTGGCTCATAAATCTCTGGCATTTGATTACATCAACTTGTTAATAAATCCTAGTAATTCTTCCTTGAACAGCAATATGCCTGCCAGAGCCCCTAAAACAAAGAGCATAAGAACTATTAGGATAATAACAAATATCTTTTTTTTTGAACTAGGCTTTGGTGCATATTCTGAAACCTTCTGAACTGTTTTACCTGCCGGGTATTTTAATTTCTCTTGCTGAGATTCATAATCCGGCATCTCTGCCACTATTGATTGTTGCTCCTGCAGCGCTCTTGCAGCATTCTCAATATCCTCTTTATTATATCCTGCATTATAGAAAGTCTGCATAGCTTGTTGGAGAGATTCTCCTCTTGCAGTCGCCAATTTCAATCCTTCTAAAATTTCTTCCATGAGTATATATAGATTAATCGAATTTTAGTACCTTGCCGTCTGAAACTAAGTGAGAAGTTTCACCAAACTTATATCCAAATTCAGTTGCAAGATCTATCATAGGAGCCTCCATTTGAATTGTTCCGTGAGCGGGAATAATATGCTCAGGTTTTAGTATGTCTAATAATTCTCTCAAACCTTCTCTGCTCCCATGGCCATGAACATGGACATCTGTCTGGATTTTAACCCCCATCTTTCTTAATCTCTTATCCATTCTCTCACGAGCAAGAAGATTTATTGGGACAGGAATGACACTTGAAGAAAAAATAAGATTGTCTCCTGGCTTAAAAATGAAATGAGTTTCATTCTTTGATATTCTATCTAGAATAGACCCTTCTTCTGCCTGATGGCCTGTGCAAACAACGACATATTTCCCCCTATTTTCATTTATTTTTTTTAACATAGACTCTACCTGATTTTTGTATCTTACCATATAAATGCTTTTTCTGAAAGGACACTGCCTCACCTCTATTGCTGCATTTACATATTTGTTAAGGCTTCTTCCAATAAAAACTATCTTCCTGCCTGTTTTCTTAGCAAATTCAACTATGCTGTTCAGCCTTTCTATGTGAGACGAGAAGGTTGTTACAAACAATGCTGTATCATTGCTGCGTGCTGAATGAAAAGCTTCTTCTAATAACTGTTTTGCCACTTTTTCTCCTCCAGGTTTTTTTTCAGTGCCGGCATAAAGTGAGTCAATAACAGCAACTTTTATTCCTTTTTTCCCTAATTCCCTAAATCTTTTATAATTTGGAGGATTCCCAATAGTAGGATAATTATCAAACTTAAAATCTAGAGCATAGAAAAAAGTCCCATCTTTAGAGTGCAATGCAATAAATGTACATTGAATTGTTGAATGAGTGGTGTGTATAAACTCAACTTTGTAATCTTCAGTTATTCCTTTAACTATATGAATAGAATTTGGATGAACTATTTTTCTTTTGTTCTTTACATGAATTTTCTCATCCCTTATAATTGTTTCTAATACAGCCATAGTGAACGGGCTACCCATTATTACTGCATCAGGATATCTATGCACAAGGTAAGGAACAGCCCCAACATGATCCAAATGAGCATGGCTGATCAAAATTGCCCTGACTTTATTAGTCCATCCTAATTTGTCCAACACTAAATCATTAGGGATTGCCCCTGATTTTCTAAGGTCATGTTCAGAGTAAACTTTAGCAGCCTCATCCTGCATTTCAATAATTGCCGGCAGATGAACTCCAACATCAAAAATAAATACATCTTCTCCTACTTTTACAGCAGTCATATTCTTCCCTACTTCTTCAAAACCCCCAACAGTGCAAACTTCCATAATAAGACAGCTACTTCAACTTTCGCAAGATTGAAATTTTCTTAACCGTCAACTCCCATTTATTTAATTGAATTTTCATTTTCTTCCTCTTGTTATCAAAAATAAATTATCAAATATAGTTTAAATATGTTTTTAAGTAAATATAAAAAACTCTTTGTATTTTACTACCAGTTAAAACTGGCAGTTTTCTTAGAGTTTTTTAGCCAGAGAAAAAGAGACAATTGCAAGGTCTTCATACATGTTAATGTTGAAGAGCCAGAAATTTCAATTTCTGGACAATTGTCTGCCACCTAAAGGAGGCAGTTTATTCTTTTTCTCTGTATTTTATTTTACTGGGAAAGGGATAAGGGAAGGACCTGGAAAACTTATTAAATCTAAAATTGATTTTAAATTTTTTCTACGTCTTTTTCTTCTTGGAGGGATTTCTATATCAATCCCCATTAAAAAAGGGTATTCAAAAGAACTAGATACATAAAAACTAGAACTTGAGGTAGATACTGCAACAGAAACATTATCTCTACATTTACCAAAAGATCTCTCCATGATTCTATCATAAATTGCTTCATTAATTATTACCAAAGGGTATGACATATCAAGATGGTGATTAAATGATCTTACACTATGTATTTTGCCTTCTTTATTTTTATTTAATTCTATCTCGATATTTGAATCCAAAAAAACCCCATAAATTTGAAGTTCTGGGGAAGATGAAAATCTTCTATCGAAAATTAGGTTATTATTGGTATGATCAATAATTTTATAAACATCATCTAAATCATCACTCCAGTAATAATTTTTTAGGCCTTTACTCATCAATCTTTCGATAAAATTCATATCATAGTAGTCATGTAATCTTACTAATGTCATTTGAACATCTATATTATAGCCATTATAAGCTTTTGCAACCCTAATATTTTTATAGCATAATCCCTATATTTTTTTGGTAAAATGAGGTCAAAAAAAAGAAAAAACTATTTATTAGTAATTGGATTAATTGCTATCTTCATTAGCTTGATTTATCTAGTTGGTAATGGTGAACGAAAAGATTCTAAAGAGTGCCGGACTGATTCTGACTGCGTTCCTGCTGGTTGCTGTCACCCTACTTCATGTGTATCAAAAGAACAGGCTCCAAACTGTACTGGAATCTACTGTACTCAAGTCTGCTCAGGTCCATTAGATTGCGGACTAGGTCATTGTGGATGCATCAGCAATAAATGCGAGGTATTAATTGATTTAGAATGAAATGGAAGATTGCAATTTTATTTTTAATGATATTATTTGGAATTATTATTGCTAGCTCTGCCTCTAATGAAGATAAAATAAGTAAAGAAGTGCATGAAAATATAGCTAAAAATAATAAAGTCAGAGTTATTGTAGAATTAAAAGAATCGTCTCAGAAAGCAAAAGAGGATATTACAAACAGCGTTGGAAAAGAAAATACAAAGCATATCTTTGATAAGAGCGTTGCAGTTGAAATTTCTGAAAATGAATTAAATGAGCTGATTAATAATCCTAATATTGAGTCAGTTGTCTTGGATAGGCATGTTAAAACTTTTCTTCAGGATTCTGTTCTATTAATAAATGCCACAACAACATGGCCAGTGCAGATTTCAGGGATTAACATAACTGGAATTGATGAAACAATCTGCATCATTGATACTGGAGTGAACAGCACCCATCCTGACTTGCAAAATAAAGTAGTTGCTGAATATTGTTACTGCTCTATAAATGAGGGGGCTAATGCAAATTGCTGTGCTGGTAATTTATCAGAAACTAATGATGCAACTGACAACAACGGCCATGGAACTCATGTTTCTGGGATAGTTGTAGCCAACAATACAATTAAAGGTGTTGCAATTGGTGCTAAGATTGTTGCAATCAAAGCACTAAATTCTAGCGGTGATGGAATTAGTTCAGATATAAAAGCTGCTATTGACTGGTGCATAAATAACACCAACATTCAAAATTATAACATTTCAGTAGTTAGCATGAGTTTAGGAGGAGGGTCGTATACCAGCTATTGCAATTCAGACTTTCTAGCTTCTTCTATAAACTCAGCAGTAGGAAAAAATGTTTCTGTTGTTGTGGCTACAGGAAACAGCGGAAGTTCTAGCCAGATATCCTCTCCTGCATGCGTCCAGAATGCTACTTCTGTTGCTTCATCAACAAAAACTGATGGGCTCTCTTCTTTCTCAAATAGAAATAACATAACAGATTTATTTGCTCCTGGTTCAAGCATTAACTCAACAAGATTAAACCCTGGTTCTCTGCTAACAGGATGCTCTAGTGGAGGCAACAATTATATGATATGTTCAGGAACTTCAATGGCAACTCCTCATGTTGCTGGAGCTTTTGCTTTAGTTAGGCAGTTTTTTAGACTGGAAAATGGAAGAGTTTCTACTCCGTATGAAATTGAAAGTGCATTAAAGGATACTGGAAAAATAATTTATGACTCTGGGAGTGGATTAAACTTTTCAAGAATAGATGTTTATTCTGCAATTCTCTCTCTTGATGCAACTTCCCCAAATGTTACGCTTATCTCTCCGTCAAATAATATTATAAGCTCAAATGCAAATCAGACGTTTAACTGCAATGCAACAGATGAAATAGGGCTGGCTAATTTAACTCTTGAAATATGGAATTCCACAAGTTTGTATTACGAAAACACTACTCAATCATCAGAAAATTCATTAGAAATAGAATTTAATGTCAGTATGGGAGAGGAAAATTATAAATGGAATTGTCTTGCCTATGACAGGAATAATAATTATGCTTATGCAAATGCTAATTACAGCATCACAATAGAGAATATTGCTGTTTCTCTTATTTCTCCGTTAAACAACACAATAACTAATCAAAACCGAACATTTAACTGCAGCGCCACATCATTAAATAATCTATCAAATGTAACTTTATCTATATGGAACTCTTCTTCAATTTTAGCGTATAATAAAACAAATAACATCTCTGGAACATCTAATAGTTCATTATTCAATTATAATTTTAGTTATCAAGATGTATATAAATGGAATTGTCTTTTCAGAAACAATATCAATAATTATAACTCTGCAACATCAAACTTTTCAATTAGATATGACATAACTGCTCCAACATTAAACATTACCTCTCCATTAAACAATAGCTGGAATAATTCAGGAAAATTTAATGTCAGCATAGATGAAACAGGAATCTGCATATACTCTCTAAACTCTGGAACAGATAATCTTACAATGAACTCTTTAAACAATATCTCATTTGGAGCTGTTAATTCAAGTTTGAATGGAATTCAGAATGTAACATTTTATTGCAATGATTCTGCAGGGAATATTAAAAGCTCCGGGGGTATTTCTTTTGGGATTGATTTAAACAAACCAGCAATAGATCTTATATCCCCCACTGACAGCTACTCGGAAACATCCTCCTCGACCAGCATTAATTTTCAATTTAATTTTAGCGATGAGAGTAATATTTCAGAATGCAGTTTGATTATTAATGGGGTTGTTAATTCTACAAACTCTTCGATAACAAATCAGTCCCAAACTCATGAATTCAGTCAGACATTTACCCCTGGCACATATAATTGGAGTATTAACTGCACTGACGAAATAGGAAATATAGGAAATTCTTCAGTAAGAAGTTTTACAATTAACTCACCGGCAACAAGTTCAAGTTCTTCAGGAGGCGGAGGAAATAGATATAATATCTACAACCCAACAGATGAGGAGATGTTAAGCAGGTATACAAAAGAACTAGAGAAAAATGACAAAATAAAATTTAATATTGAAGGTGAATCCCACTTACTAACTATAACAGACATTAAAACAAACTTTGTTAGTATAATTCTTCAGAGTTATGCTATCAATTTATTGATTGAAGTCGGCGAGAGTGCAAAAATTAATTTAAGCTCTTCAGAGTATTATGACTTGCAGATTAAATTGAATAATATTGCGAACCAAAAAGCGAATTTGACAATACAGGCAATTCATGAGGAAATTATTTCATCTGATTATACTCCTTCTGCACTAACTAAAAATGAGACAGATACAAGCAAAGTTGAAGACAATGAAGAGGATATTCAAGAAGATGAAAAAATAAATAAAGATAAAAAAAACATCATAATCACAATACTTATAATTGCCATAATCTATATATTAATTAAGATATTAATGGGGAAAAAACAGAAAATACAAAAACAAAGAATAGATAAAACCATCAAAAAACTAAAAAATAAATCAAATAAAGAATAATGTTAGTTTAAAACCAAGCTTCGCCTACGCTCAGATTAAATACAAAGTTTTGAACGCAAAGAAAATCAAAGATTTTCTAGCATTTAAATTCCAAAGGAATTCAATATGAAACCATTAAGACCAAGCCAGAAAGAAAAAAAAAGATATCTTCTCATAAGAGGGAAAAATTTAAAAGAGAATATTGAAAAAGCAATTCTTGAGTTTATTGGAATTCTTGGGATGTCTAAGGTTGGCTTAAGCTGGATTAAAAGCTGGGAAAATTATGCTATTATCTCTGTAAATAGGGAAGCTCTCAATGAGGTTAGAGCAAGTTTATGCATTTGGCCTGAAAAAATAAATGTAGAAAGAGTAAGCGGGACATTAAAAGGCTTGCAGAAGTAAGTTACACTATATTAAATAAATGTTTATAACTAACTTATTTAACAAAGATTTATGAGTCTTGATAGAGAGCTATGTAGATTTGTTGCTAAATCTCTTTGTATTGCAGCAAATCATCCAGAAAATAAATTTGGGGAGGGTTTAGGCCCAGATGGTGTTGATTGGAGGGGATATATTTATTCTGATGAAAAATTATTTATTCAACGAGCAAGTTCGCTAGGGGTACAATACTTGGTAGTGAGGCATAATGAAGATAATAAAACATATTTTGAAGCAATAGTTCTTGATTTTGGTGATGTAGATTATGAAGATTTTATAGAAAAGGAGGGTTATGATTTTACTGATTCAGACAAAGAGATATTTTCCACTTTTGATATTTGTGGGATAGAGGTTATTGAACCATTCCAAGCCAAATCCTACCAAGATTTTAGTAAATATACAGAAAAAAAATTAAATGAACTCTGTAAAGATTTCTGTTCTTTCTACCCTTGTTGTTATGATAATCTTAAAAAGTAATATAAACAAATGTCTCTTTTTCAAGAACCCCGAAACCTTTTTAAATAGATGCTTCTTCTGAAATTTTGAATAGAGATAAACTAAACGATAAATTTATTATAAAATTCTCTAAAAGTATAGAAAATGGATATGCCAACAGACATGCAGCACCAGGCAATGGGATATGACAGAACTGCAACAATGTTCTCTCCAGAAGGTCATCTGCTTCAGGTAGAATATGCAGAAAAAACAGTCAGATTAGGTGTTTCCAGCATCGGGATGGTTTGTTCTGATGGAATATTTATAATTGCTGACAAGAGGACAGAAGATAAACTAATTGTCCATAAATCTGCAAGCAGAATTCATGAGGTTGATTCGCACATTATTACAAGCCTTGCGGGAATAACTGCTGATGCAAGAGTTTTAGTTGAAAAAGCACAGTTGTTAGCCCAGCAGCACAGAATTACCTATGACTCTCCAATTGAGCCTGAACTTGTTATTAAGGAAATTTCTAACCTAAAACAGCAATTCACCCAATATGGCGGTGCGAGGCCGTTTGGAGTATCAATGATGCTTGCAGGAATCAACAATAAAAAATCAGAACTCTATGCAAGTGATGTAACAGGAAATTATTTTTCATATTATACAAATGCTATAGGAGAGAATGACGAAAAAATTAAGGAAATTTTAAGAGACAAATATAAGAAAGATTTGACAATTAAAAAAGGAGTAAACCTTACATTAGACATCTTTAAAGAAATTCAGGGAAAAAAATTCAATATTAACAGATTTGAGCTGATTTATATTGCAAAAGAAGAAGGGAAGCTGAAAAAATTAGAAGGAGAAGAGATAAATAAATTATAAAATGAGTGGGCATAATTGCGGTAAAGGTGAAAATTGTTGTGAAGGAGTTAATTGTATAGGTGAGTATGAAAAGATAAATAAAAAGATAGAGTCCTATAAGAATAATGGAGAAAAAGTTCGTCATTTTGCAATAAAAAGCATAGGAATAACAAACAACACAATATTTCATGAATATGGACAAGGGATTGGGGGGATATGCCGGGATTATTTTAGAAAAGAAATAGGAAGAAGAATAAGAAGAAATATCCTAGATATAGAGAAAATGGGGAAAAATTTAGATTTAGGAATTGAAAAAATAGTAGTAGAGAAGAATATTGAATTATATAAAAATGGCGCAGACAAAAAAAATTAGAAATTTTTTAGCGTTCATTTTATATAAAGAGGAACGAAAATGAATACAACAGCAAGGATAAAACAAGGTGGGAAGCATTTTGAAATTATAGTTGACCTTGATGCAGCTTTAAAATTCAAAAAAGGTGCAGGAACTGTTGCAAATTTCTTAGAGATTGAGAGAATATTCACAAACCATAAAAAAGGGGAAGTTCCTTCTAGTTCTGAGCTGAATAAAGCATTTGGAACAGATGATGTTAAAATTATTGCTGAAAAAATAGTAAAAAGCGGGGAGATTCTTTTAACTCAAGAACATAGGGATGAAGAAAGAGAGAGAAAAATCAAACAAGTTGTTGATTTCTTAGCAACAAATGCTGTTGACCCTCAAACTGGAAATCCTCATACCTCTCAAAGAATAGAAAACGCACTAAAACAAGCCAACATTAATATAAAGAATAAACCTATAGAAAGTCAGATCAGCGAGATTATTGCAGAGCTAAGCAAGATTATACCAATAAGAATAGAGACAAAAAAAGTCAGGATAACTATCCCAGCAATGCACACCGGCAAGGCATATGGGGTAATCAGCCAGTATAAAGAAGAAGAGAAATGGCTTGATGATGGAGGGTTGGAGGTTGTTGTAACTGTTCCTGCAGGGGCAATCATGGATTTTTATGACAAATTAAATGGGGTAACTCACGGAAGTGCAATAACTGAAGAGATAAAAGGAGAAGAAAAATATGGCAGAGGAAAATAAAAGAGAGATAGTAATTCCAGGAGAGATTATTGTTAAAGGAGAGGATTATCTTCCTGGAGATGGGACTGAAAAAAGAGGAGATGAAGTTGTTGCATTAAGATACGGATTGTCAGAAGAATCAAATAAGCTTGTAAAAATAATCCCGTTATCAGGAGTTTATCATCCAAGAAGAGGGAATGTAGTCATAGGAAAAGTTGATAATATTAATTTTAATGGGTGGATGATTGACATTAATTCTGCAGAAAATGCATTCTTATCAATTATGGAAGTTCCAAGATATGTAAACAAAGATGCACTGGAAGAAGTGATGAAGATAGGGGACATGGCTATCGCAAAAATATGGAATATAAATAAAAGAGGGATAGATTTAAGCATTAAATTAAGAGGGCTTGGGAAGATTGATGAAGGGATAATTGTCAAGGTAAACCCAAATAAAGTCCCAAGAGTTATCGGAAAAGAAGGAAGTATGATAAAACTGATAAAGGATAAAACTGGGTGCAATATTACAGTTGGACAAAATGGTTTAATCTGGATAAAAGGAGATAAAATCGACGATGAATTATTCGCTAAAAAAGCAATTCAGTTTGTTGCTGATAGGTCTTTTATTTCCGGCTTAACAGATGCTCTAACTAAATGGTTTGATGAGGAGAAGAAATAAAATGGCAAAAGAATTTAAAAGAGCAGACGGAAGAAAAACAACAGAATTAAGGCCGGTAAAAGCAAAAGTCGGAATAGTCCCAAATGCCGACGGAAGTGCTATGTTTTCAAGCGGAGATACAATTGCAATAGCTGCTGTTTACGGCCCTAAAAAAATGCATCCGCAGCATCAGCAAAATCCGGAAAAAGGAACATTAAGATGCACTTACAGCATGATCAGCTTCTCTGTTAGTGACAGGATCAAACCAGGGCCAAGCAGAAGAAGCATGGAAATAAGCAAGATAACTGAGTGGGCTTTGGAGCCAGCGTTAATGCTTGAAGAGTATCCAAATATGGTTGTTGATGTTCATATTAATATTATCCAAGCAGATGCTGGGACAAGATGTGCAGGAATAAATGCCGCGGCTATGGCACTGGCTCATGCAGGCATCCCTATGAAGAGTATGGTCTCCAGTGTTTCAGTCGGAAAACTTGACAAGCAGTTAGTTGTTGATATCAACAAAGATGAAGAAGATTGGGAAGAGGGAGAAGGCGCAACAGATATTCCAATCTCAATGACTGATGACGGCAAGATAACTCACTTTCAATTAGACGGAAAAATCACAACTAAACAAGTAAAAGAAGCTATTGAACTTGCAAGAGAGGCATGCAAAGAAATTTATGAGATTCAAAAAAAAGCTTTAAAAGAATCATTAGGGGAATGAAATGGAAAAAGTATTAACAACATCAGATTTGACTGGAGAAAGAATAGAAAAATATTTATCAGAAGGGAAAAGATTTGACGGCAGAAAACTTAATGAGTTCAGAGAGATATTTATTGAAACAGGCATTTCAAACAAAGCAGAGGGTTCTGTAAGAGTAAAAATTGGAAATACAGAAGTATTAGTAGGAGTAAAAATGAATGTTTCCGAGCCATATCCTGATTCCCCTGATAAAGGGAATTTAATGGTAACAGCAGAATTGCTTCCTTTAAGCTCTCCAAGATTTGAACTTGGCCCTCCTAAATTTGATGCTATTGAGATTGGGAGAGTAATTGACAGAGGGATAAGAGAGAGCAAAGTTATTGAGCTTGAAAAATTATGCATAAAAGAGGGTGAAAAAGTATGGACAGTATTCATAGATATATATTCAATAAATGACGACGGAAATCTGCTTGATGCTGCGGGAATAGGGGCGATAGCCGCTCTGAAAAATGCGAGAATGCCAAAATATGATGAAGTAAATGATAAAGTATTATACGGTGAATTGTCTGACAAAAAAATTCCTTTGTCAAAAAATATCCCTTTCCCAATAACAATTTACAAAATAGGCAAAAGTTTATTAGTAGACCCAACAAGAGAGGAAGAAGATATTGGTAAAACAAGGGTCACAATAGGAAGTTCAGAAGAAGTAATTTCATCCATGCAAAAAGGATATTCAGAGCCAGTAACAATTGAAGAGATGCATGAAATCCTTGAGTTAGCAGAAAAAACATGGAAAGAGTTATTTTTAAAAATAGGAAAATACTTGAAATAATATGGACGGAAAAAAATTAACTAAATATGAGAAAGCCAGAATTCTTGGAGCAAGGGCTTTACAAATAGCAATGAACGCTCCTCTTTTAATCAAGATTAGCCAGGATGACTTAGAAAAGATAAAGTTTGATGCACTGAAAATAGCTGAAGTTGAATTAAACTCAGACATTCTCCCAATTTCTATAAAAAAACCATTCCCTAAGAGAAAGCAGGAAGAATTAAAAAGATTGAAAGAAAAAAAGCTGACCGATGAGCAGAAAGAAGAGCTTGAGGCTAAAGAAGAAGCAGATATTACAAAAGACGCTGAAATAATGGAGCTTGCAAATCCAGATGATGAAACAGAAGGGGATTTTGAAGAAAAGTTAGAAGAAGAGCGAGAGTAAGAAATCAATTATAATTTTAGTCAAGCTAATGCACTAAGCAAACTATTTAAATTAATATTCTTTTTCAGTTTTATGAATATAAAAGGAGTTTCAGCAAAATCAATTCTTGATTCACGTAAAGAAAAAACAATCCAGATTACTATTAAAACAAATGCTGGAGTTTTCTCATCAAGCGCCCCAACCGGAAAATCTACAGGAAAATACGAAGCTAAACCATATAAAAAAAGCCTTGAGGAAGATATTAAGATTATTGGAAAATTCAGCGATTATTTCTCTGAAGAAAATATAGATGAGTTTGATGACTTAAGAAGAATTGAGGACATTGTTGACGGGCATGTCGGGGCAAACACTCTCTTTGCACTTGAATCTGCCATTTTAAAGGCGCTGGCAAAAGAAAAAAATAAAGAAGTCTGGCAGTTAATAAATCCGAAAGCTGGAAAAATACCCAGACTTGTTGGAAACTGTATTGGAGGGGGAAAGCACTCTGTTACAAATGGGAAAAAACCAGATTTCCAGGAATTTCTGCTTATCCCAGAAATAAATTCTGCAATCCAGGCTTTTGACATAAATCAGAATGCAAAATTTAATGCCCAGATAATCTTAAAAAATGTTGATGATAAATTTAATAGCAAGAAAAATGATGAAGATGCTTGGATGACTTCTTTTGACGATAAAAAAACTTTGGAAGTCCTGAAAGATCTGAAAGACAACATTTATGATGAAAGAAAATTATATCTTGATGAAGGAATGGATGTTGCTGCTTCAGGCTTTTACAAAAGAAAGAAGTACCATTATGAGAACCCAAAACTAGACAGAACAGCTGACGAGCAATTGTCATATTTATCTAATCTAATCAAAAATTTCCATTTGCTGTATATAGAAGACCCTTTTCATGAGGAGGATTTTGAAAGTTTTTCCAAACTTCTAAAAAAATTCCCAGAAAGGCTAATTGTTGGGGATGATCTGACTGTTACCAATTATAAAATACTGAAAAAGGCAGTCAATATGAAAAGTATCAGCGGCATAATAGTCAAACCAAATCAAAACGGCTCTTTGATTGAAGTTAAGAGAGTTTGTGAATTGGCTAAAGAAAACAACATAAAGATAATATTCTCCCACAGAAGCGGAGAGACAAATGAAAATATCCTGGCTGATTTGGCTTTTGGCTTTCAGGCTGATTTTTTAAAATGCGGGATTACTGGGAAAGAAAGAGAAAGCAAGATTAATAGAATGATTGAGATAGAAAAGAGTCTGAAATAACTCTTCTAACTATATTTTGCAGGATAAATTTTAATCTGACAGCTAGCTCGGTATCTATATAAGATATACTATTCTTATATTTTTTCAAACACAAAACCTTTTTAAACATATTTTCATCTGAATTCTCATGATAAAGATTGCTGAAGATGTAAAAGAAGCTGTTAAAAATGATGAAGAAGCGGCAGAAAAAACTGAAGAGAAAGATGTTAAAAAAAACTCTAAAAAAATATCCTCAAAAAAAGAAGCTAAAGAGCCTAAAGGTGAAAAATTAAAGAAAGTTGCAGAAGGAGAGTCTTTAAGAACAGAAAAAAGTTTGGCAGAGAAAAAGAAGGAGCTTTTAGAAAAAGCGAAAAAACTTTCTAAGAAAGTTGATATTACTACAACAGAGGAGCTTAAAGAGCAGATTAAGATTAAGAAGAGGACTGATATGCTTATTCCTCTTGAAGAATATGTAAAATCTGGAATATATCTCGGCACAAGAGTTGTAACTCCAGATATGAGGGGATTTATCTATAGAAGACGGGCTGATGGACTGGCAATATTCAACACAGATTTAATTGATGAAAAATTAAAGGAAGGAATAGAATATCTTTCTAAGTTTGATGCAAAAGATATTGTCCTTGTCTGCAAAAGACAGGCAGGATGGAAAGCGGCAGAGATGTTTTCAAAGCTGACAGGCATCAGAAATTTCACAAAGAAATACCCTGCAGGAATCTTAACTAATGTAAAACTTCCAAATTTTTTCGAGAATGAATTGACAATTATAACAGATCAATGGCTTGACAAGAATGCTCTGAGTGATACCCTCAATGTTAAGAAAAAAGTATTAATGATTTGTGATACCAACAATTTCTCCAAAGGTGCTGACAAGATAATTATTGGCAATAATAAAAGCCATAAAAGCATCGGTGTTATATTCTACCTATTGGCAAGAGGATATTGCAAAGCCAAAGAAATAAAAGCAGATATTCCTGATTTGGAGTGGTGGGTTTCTGCTGATAGTGAATAGAAAAGAATAAATAATTCTGATTGTGTTTAATAATTATGAATTTAAAAGATAAAATTGTTTTAATCACTGGAAGCAGTCAGGGAATTGGGAAAGAAACAGCGATACAATTCGCAAAAGAAAGGGCAAAAGTTATCATAATTTATAACACCAACAAGAAGAAAGGCGAAGAAACTTTAAAAGAGTGTAAAAAATTAACTGATTGTTTAATAATCCAGTTGAATATTACTGATTTAAATTCTATAAAAGATTGTGTTGAGAAAGTTATTGATAAATTCGGAGCAATTGATATCTTGATTAACAATGCAGGGGTTGTTGTCTGGAAAAATTTTGCAGAGCAATCAGAAAAAGAAATAGAAAACCAGATTGATACAAATTTAACAGGATTAATAAAAATGACAAGGGCTGTTCTTCCGTATATGAAAGGGCAGAATGAAGGAATTATAATTAATATCTCAAGCATGGCCGGAAAAGAAGCGTATGAAGAGATAACTGTATATTGTGCAACTAAGTTTGGGGTTAGAGGGTTTACTCAATCTCTTGCAAAAGAACTTCCAAAAGGAATTAGAGTTTATTGCATAAATCCAGGAATGACTGCAACACAGATGACAAATTATCAAGGAATGCCTCCAAAAAAAGTTGCTGAAGTTATTGTCAAAATCGCAAAAGAAGTCTTAGGCAAAAAATCCGGCGAGGATATTGATGTGGAAAATTATTTGAAAATTTAATACTTTATTTTTTTGGTGGTTAAGTCCCACGGATTTGTGCAATAACCATGTCACTTTTTTGTGCAAATCCATCGCCATCAACAGCAAAAAGTTTATAAAGGTAAATTTTTTGAGTCATATATTAACTAAGATGAGTGCTTTAATAGAAAACATATTTTCAAAGATTAAAGTATGATGTATGTAGAAGCAGTCATAGTTGTAAGTTCTAATAATATTTAAGCCAATAGTTAGGAGATGTGTGAAGTGTTCTTGATGTCTACCTTCAAGAATGCGGAATCAAAATTATGTTTAATAATAATTAAAATTCTTTAAATCCAGTTGATCCTGCTGGCGGCTGCGGCTCTCTGGTTTGCGCTTAGACATGCAAGTCTTTCGAGAGAAGGCGAACTGCTCAGTAACACGTAGCTAACCTGCCCTTAGGTCAAAGATAACCTCGGGAAACTGAGGATAATATTTGATAAGAGATATACCCTGGAATGATGTATCTCTGAAACTCGTGCCTAAGGATGGGGCTGCGGCGGATTAGGTTGTTGGCGGGGTAATAGCCCACCAAGCCTATGATCCGTAAGGGCTCTTAGCGGAGAGGCCCTGAGAGGGAATCTGAGATACTATTCCCAGCCCTACGGGGTGCAGCAGTTAGGAATAATCTGCAATGCGCGCAAGCGTGACAGTTTGAGCCAGAGTGCTTCTCAATTTGAGAAGCTTTTGCCAAATGCAAAAAGTTTGGCGAATAAGGACTGGGTAAGACGAGTGCCAGCCGCCGCGGTAATACTCGCGGTCCAAGTCGCAGCCATCATTATTGGGTATAAAACATCCGTAGCTTGCTTTATAAGTCTCTTGTGAAATCTTATCTCTTAAGGGTAAGGCGAGCAAGAGGTACTGTAAAGCTAGAGACTGGAAGACGTAAGAAGTATGTTTAAAGTAGTGGTAAAATACGTTAATCTTAAACAGACTAACAATAGCGAAGGCATCTTACGAGGACAGTTCTGACAGTAAGGGATGAAGGCTAGGGGCGCAAAACGGATTAGATACCCGTGTAGTCCTAGCAGTAAACACTGCACACTAAACATTAGTACCTCCTCGAGAGGTATTGGTGCTGAAGGGAAGCCGAAGAGTGTGCTACCTGGGAAGTATAGCCGCAAGGCCGAAACTTAAAGGAATTGGCGGGGAGACACTACAACGGGTGACGCGTGCGGTTCAATTAGATTCTACACCGTGAACCTCACCAGGAGCGACAGCAGAATGAAGGTCAGTCTGAAGGGCTTACCTGACACGCTGAGAGGAGTTGCATGGCCGACGTCAGCCTGTGCCGTGAGGTGACCTGTTAAATCAGGTAACAGGCAAGACCCGCGTCTCTATTTACATTTACTATAGAGAGATTGCCATGGTAACATGGATGAAAGTGCGGGCTACGTTAGGTGAGTACGGCCCGAACCCCCTGGGCGACACGCGCGCGGCAACGGTGAATACAGCGGGACGCAACTCCGAAAGGAGAAGCTAATCCCTTAAAGTTCATCTCAGTCCAGATTGAGGTTTGAAACTCAGCCTCATGACGATGGAATCCATAGTAATCGTTTGTTAGCAACGAACGGTGAATATGTCCCTGTCTCTTGCACACACTGCCCGTCAAACCAACCGAGTTTAGTTATGATGAAACCTTTCGAGGGAGAATCTTATCTAGACAAGGTAGGTTAAGTCGTCACAAGGTAACTGTAGGGGAACCTGCAGTTGGATCACCTCCTAAAAATAAAAAGAACCGATGGTTCTTTTTGAATCTCCTTGAAACACTGCTTGGCAATGCGTTAAAGGAAATTGCCTCCGGTGAAATCGCAAGGAGAAAAGAACAACGTTAAGATTGCATACCTTTCCTAGTTAAAGATAATTTCTGGTAGTTATATTGGAAATAAAATGAAAAAAATAAATTTAGAGAAAATTGCAATTGCATCGACGACGTTAGTTGGAACGGGATTAATGGCATATGGTATTTACGACTCTAATAACATCCATGAAATGAAAGATGCGGTTCATATCGGTTATCTTTTAGCGTCATTGTCTGCAGGCATTGGATTTCTTACAAAAAGAAACAGAAATTCACAAAATTTATATTTAAATGAGAATCCTGAAATTGATAAAATGACAAAAGAGAGTTACAAAGAACTGGGCGAGGAAATTCCAGAAATTATTGAGGGGGTGATTTATAACAAACCCATCCTGCTAGGAGATGAATCCGAGATTATAACAAAACAATTTGAAGAAACATCACAATTAAGAGATAACTCTGATGGCGAGGTGAGAGAATGCATAATTTATCATAGAGGAACAGGAGAACAATTATTCCATGGAAATTACGTAGTGGGTCATCCATCATTTAGAGAGTATTTTCCCCGTGAAGAAACATATGTGATGATATCAAAAAATCATGGCGGTAAACTACTCACCGACGATCACGATTACTGATAAAAAATTCATAGAGAAAATATTAAAACAAACCTTTAAAAATAAAAACAGGCTCGCTAAAAAATAGGGGGTTAATGTAAGGGAAACCTTGTTGCCCCATGGGCCTGTAGTCTAACGGCAAAACACCTCGTTTGCACCGAGGAGCTCCGTGTTCAATTCACGGCAGGTCCATTCCCAAAAAATTGGAAATTTTTGGGCCGCAAAATTCAAACTGCGCCTTCGCGCAAAACCGATTATGAGTTTTGTCGGTTTCTGAATGGATGATGAAATAAATTTAAATACTAAGATTCCAGAATTAAAAACAATAACATGAACAAAGAATATAACATAACATCAGCAGTTGGCATCTTAGAGATACGCCTAAACGGGATTGTGGTAGATTCCGCAAGAGTTGTCGACGGCAAAAACAGAGTCAAGGTTTCTGATTCACAAATAATCCCTGATGGGTGTTACAATCACGGTGTTCAAGAATTAAAAAGACGGGCGAAAAATCGGGCTTACAGTGCATATGATCCTCTTTATCTTCGGAGATTTATTGGAAATGTCGTCGGTGAAAGATTATGGGGCATAAAAAAGATTGATGTTGTATTCCGGGACAACATATACAAAGATTGATTTTTGTTTCACAAGATTTAATCGAGGAGTCCAAGAATCACACACCACAGACTTGTCTAAGTTCACATATTAATTAATTCTGAAATCTTTGTAAAAACATTTAAAAACTCTGATTAAGAGATAACTTAAATAAAAAATAAATTTGCGTAAAATCATAGACAAAAATTCAACTGAAAATCACACTCAACCGAGAGAAAATATAAATATTTTCTTCGCCACGAAAAAAATTTCGTTGGTATTGAGAAATGGTGCGGCAAATATTTTACCGTATCATGTTGAGAACATTATGTTCAATGAAATAAGCACGGGAATTTCCCACTTATGAAACACTTCTTATGCTGTT
>Ga0209518_1001375_pt1 | contig 26334 bp, 52 predicted proteins | sample RifGroB1_FD_183993 | JGI IMG/M metagenome (GOLD analysis project Ga0209518, IMG submission 183993) | Groundwater microbial communities from Rifle, Colorado, USA - Groundwater B1 (SPAdes) (version 2) | ecosystem: Environmental > Aquatic > Deep subsurface > Groundwater | place: Rifle, Colorado...
GTCGCCCGCCGCGACCCGGGGCGCGGCGAGGTCGCAGTACGCGGCGACGAGCGCCCAGTGGTTTCGTCCCGCCGTCATGCGTCAGCCCCCGGAGCATTCTGCTTCGGCTGTGACATTTCCGTGCAGTACGCCTCCCACCCTTTTCGCCTGATCCACAGAGTGGACTCGATCACGGCTTGGTGCATCGCGCCCGTACAGTCCCCGTCCGCTGCGTCGGTCGCGGCCTTTGACAATGCCTTCGCGTCCGCGTTGTCATCAATCAGCACACCCATGACGTGCTTGTACCCCTTGAATCCCGGGGCGGCGGCCGGGTGGGCGTCGAACCACCGCAGGGCCGCCGCGAGCATGTTACGGCACGTCTGCTCGTAGCCGCCACCGAACCCGCTGATTTCGCCCATGCCGGGCCGCCACGAGTACGGTGCCGTCGTGTCGGGGACCGGGTGGTCGCGGTCGTGTTGCTCACGTTCGGCCTTCGCTTGCGCGAGGTCGTTCAGCAGCGACGCCGCGGCTTCGTCGGCAGTTTCGTAACGGACAACGCGCCACGGGTCCGCCCCCGTTTTGAGCGCCACGCCGCGCACGGGAAAACCAATTCCCCTACCATGCAGCCGAATACGGTCGTTGCGCTGCGGTTCACCGTCATCGACCGCGAGCGACCAGCCGTCGTTGGTCGTGACGGTGTTCTTGGTGAACTTGATGACGGTCTTGTCCTCGTACTCGTCGTCTGCACGCCACAGGTCGATTCGTTCCTTACTGGTGATCATGCTGTTTTCCTTTCCGCCGCCTGCCGTCGCGCGGCCGGGACGAGCGGGACGAGGCCCCCGGCGAGCATGGCGAAGTCCACGACGACCACGTCGGCACCGAGCGCCGCCGCCGAGATCCCGCAGACCGCGAGGCTGACGAGCGGGAAGAAAGGCCGCGCGCCGAACGGGAGGAGTTCGCTCGCCCAGCGGGCCGTGGAAACCCCGATCACGGCGCCCATGCAGCCCCAGAACAGCGTTGCGATCACGGCTTCCTCGCCTTCAGCGTCGTCTCGATTCGTTTGAGTGCAGATTCGATCCGGTTCAACTGGTCGTGGATCGTGGGCACGACGTACCCACCTGCCGGATCAACGTCGATGGAGGTCGGGCACGTCGGGCAGACGCTGATCCATACAGCGGCTGACCCGTAGATGAACAGACCATCCAACAGCCACCAATCCTCGCCGCCTCCATCCAACCACGCGTCCCGGGCGTACGAGTTCTGCCCGTCGCCGCACGGGCACGCCCACGTCTCGCGGTACTGCGTACGCGCGAGGACGTGCATTCCCTCGTCGCGGCACTCGATCACCTGCGCGTGGTCGTCGCCTTGCCGCTCCGCGTGGCGTAGCGCGGCGGTCACGAGGTCGGCCGGACACGGGGCCGGTGCCGACAGGGCGAGGACGAACGTATAGGCGATGAGAGTCATGGCCACCTCCGTGCTTTCCGAAACAGCCCATCCACGGTGCAAAAGCATCGTCCGCCGCGCACGATCCCGCAGTCGTGGTGCCGGGCCATGCAGCGGTTCTCGCACGCGAGGGCGGCGGTGTCGGGGGGCGGGGCGACGTAGGTGAACGGCGTTACGATGGCCACCGCTGTCGTGAACACAAGGGCCGTGAGCAGCAGGCTCGCAACGGTGCAGACGGCGTAGTCAAGCCAGTCGTGTATCTCATTCCAGACGCCGAACAGCCGGAACAGCAGCCACCACACGGCGAGGGCGAGCCCAACGAGGTAGATGGTCAGCACGGCAGCGCCCACCAGAGCGCGGCGGTGAGCAGGAACGCCGCGCCGACACGGCGCGCGACCCGACCGGGCCCCCCGTCCGGCGGCGCGTACTCGTAGGCCGTTACGTTGATCGCAGCCACGACGGCGGCGAGTTTCACAGCGAGCAAGAGCGTCATTTCGTTCCTCCTGTCACGGACTTGATCTGCTCGCGCAGCCGCCGACACGTCCTGTCGTTCGGCTTGACCGCTTCGCGGCACACTTCCGGCCGTCGGGCGTACACGGCGCAACGGACCTGGCGCATCGGCTCACCGTTCAAGGCGGTGCAGACCGTGCAGTTGTGTCCCGCGAGTGGCCCGCGTCGCACGCACGCAATCTTCGTCCTGACGGCCGCGTGCGGACAGATGATGCCGCCGAGGGACGCCACGAGCATTTCGTACGGCGTGGACGCCCGGACATTCTTGCGCGACCATGCGGCGCCGAGGCGTCGCGCGTCGTCGGGGGTCACGTCGCAAAACGTGTCCTGCTCGAACGGCGCGATGCAGCACAGGCCGCACCGCAGGCAGTCGGCGGCCGTCACCTTCACGGTTTCGTTCCTCCGTCCGGCGTGTTCACGGCCGCGCACGGGCACGCGGCGAGACGGTGTTCGATGGCGGCGAGGCGCGCGGAAAGCAACCCGGCACCCGCCAACATGCCCGACACGCAGCCGGACAGAATCGCGAGCCACACGTACATGGCCACCTTGTGGGGATAGTCGCTCACGGTACTTCCCTTGCCGCCACGAGGGCGGCGTCAATGGTGACACACGCCTCGCAGGCGATGGCCCTGTCGGCGGGGTCAGCCGGGTCAACCTCGCCGTCTTTCAGGTCCGCGCACACCGCCCTTGCCTCTCGCAGCGCCGCCACCAGTCCCGCCACGCGCGGGTCGGGCAGGAGTTCGACTTCGTAGTCGTTGTGGTAGGAGAATGCCGTGCCGTCCCGGGTGCGCGCGGTGATCGAACCGTAGTCCACGCCACCCCGCGTGGAGCCGAGCACGAACACGACGCCGTCTTGTGTCTTGATTCGCAACCCGAACGGGTCGGGGTGCAACGCGAGCAGTTCACGGACGGTCATGGTCAATCGCCTCCGTCGTCGCAGCCGCCGAAACTGTCCGGGTCCACGCCGCCCGGATCGGCCCGGCGCAGGTTCTCCGCGTACCGCGCGCCCCGGTGGCCCGCCTCGCGTCCAGCCGCGTGCGCCGCCTTGACCACCTTCTCGGCCTCGTCCAGCGCCACGACCGCAACGACGGTGTGGGGGCCGCAGCGGTACCCGCCGGGGCCGTCGATCTTCGCGGCGACTTCGATGGCGTCCGCCTTCCGCGTGTGCAGCGCCCCCAGGCGTGCGCCCGACGCGAACAGGCCGTGTGCCTTACCGTTCTTGCACCGCAGGACGTAGCCGAGGATGTTCACTTGGACTCCGTCAACGCGGCTCGCAGCCGTTCCTGAAACATTTTCGCGGCCCGTGACCCCACGGCCCGCCGCACGTCGTTCGTGACCTCGATCTCGCCGGATGCCTCGCGCGCCACGTCCTCGACCATCGCCGTGATCACCTGCGGCGTGGACTGGATCGCCGTCACGTCCGTCCCCGCCGCCGCGAGCGCATCAAGGACGTGTGCGAGGCGCATCGGCGTGACCCACTCGTCGGCCACGGCGTTCGCGGCGGTCAAGACAGGCAGGCGTTCCGACGAAACCTTCGGCTGGTGCGTGCGCTCCGCGAAGGCGTCCGACTTGTGCTTGGTGATGATGCGGTCGCCGTTGCTCTTGGTCAGTTCGATCAAAGGCCGAATGACGATCCCCTCGCGCGGGCGCGGTGCGGTGATTCCGCACTTGACCGACTGCTCGGACAGACGGTCGCGTTCGGCGTCGAGCGTCGGCACGTCGGCCACAACTTTCCGCCACGGCACGAAGTCAAAGCCCAACCCGGCCGCCACGTCAGCGGCATCGGGAACGGCGAGCCACGTCGCATCGATGCGAATCTCAAACGCGACGAACCGTAGGGTCGGCCCGTAGGTGTCCTTCATCCCCTGCATCTTGCCACCGTACGCCTCGCCGTAGACGGTCACGACCGGATGGCTGAGCGCGGTGAACTTCGCGGCGAGTGCGGGCACGTCGAACAGGGCCGCGAACGATGCGGCGGACGTACCCCCGGCGAACAGGGCCACGGTGTCGTCCTTCCACGCGACATGGGCCGACGAACCATGAATCTTCTCAAGCGCGTAGCATTCGCGGAACATGAGGATGTCCTGCGCGCGGTAGAGGTTTTCAATATGCATGTAACTCATTGTGCCGACCTCCGTTCGATGTCCACGATGCACGCCACGATCAGCGCGAGTGCGCCCCTATCACGGTTGTGGCCGACCAGCGCACGGCGCAACGGCGACCCCGGCGGCCCGCTCATGCGCCCGAGCCACCAGAGCATCCAGTCGCCGCGCTCGCACGCGGCCCACGCGGCATCGGTGCAGGCACCGAGGTCCGCGAGTACGCCCGTCCAGTGCTTACCCACGGTCGTTCTCCTCCGCGTCGGCGCGGTTCCTGACCTTCGCCGACGCCTCCCAGTGCCCCTCGGCGCGGAGCGCCCCCGCCGCCTCCCGCAACGCCTCCGTTCGGGCAGCGCGCAGTGCGGCGTCGATGGCGTTGGACAGCCACTCGTTGCGTTTCTCGCGCGACAGACTGCGGCCCTCTACACGTTCGCGGAAGCACCGTCCCTCGTATGCCTCGATGATGTCCTTGCCCGCCATCACCCACCCGCCTTTCGCGCGGCGATGAGAGCGGCGCGCATGTTCCCGCGCAACAACATCTTCCCGTCAACGTCGAACTCTTCCGGCCAGTCCGCGCCCTCGTACTCTGCCACCGCCGCCTCCACCGCCGCGTCCATGTCGGGCGGGGGAAGGGCGGCGAGGTACGCGAGGATGATCACGCGCATGTGCGTGATCGTGTCCTCGCGCGTGGTCCCCCACGCTTCCAGCAACGCCTTCTCGTTGAGTTTCATCGCGTCACCCGCTTCTTCGCCACGCCCGCCTCGACCGTCCCCTCGCAGCGAACGACCCGAAAAGGGCCGCACGCGGGGGAGAACTTGTTGTTCGACTTCGCATCGGCAGTCGCGCGTTCTCGACGCGCGAAGATGTCGAAACTGCCGAACCGCCCGCATCCATCCACCACCACCCACACGACGATCGTCTTCTTCATCGCGTCACCTTCTCCGCCTTCTCAGCGCGATCCTGCCACTCACGGGAGTTAAGGATATTCGCCTCCTTCGCGGCGCGCTCCATGCCCCTCTCCCGCTCGGCCTTCTCGGCGCGGGATGCGAGGTCGAGCACGGCCCGCATGGCGAAGGCGTGATCCACACCGTTCTGGTCTGGGTCGTACGGGCCGGAGGTGTTCACGCCTTCATGTTCGGCGCACCAGTCGAGCAACGGACGCACGTAGATGTCCTCGCGCAGCGCGCGCACGTCCTGTTCTGCCTGTCGCGCCTCGTCCCTCTCCCGCTCGGCCGCGACTAGGGCGGCGCGGAGGCGGTCCAATTCGGCAGCGTGGGCGCGGAGGTCCCGGTGCGCCACAGCGAGGATGCGTCCGCACGCCGTACATGTCTGGGGCGAGGGGGACGTCAGGCTCCTGTCGTTGTCCACGTCAATCCTCCTTCGTCGCTTCGAGAGCGGCGTCCACCACCGCGAGAATGGACGCCAGCCGCACGCGCGGGGCAGGCGACGGCGCGAGCAGAGGCGGTGCGGCGGCATGTCCGTGTATCTGCGCCAGCACTTCCCTCAACCCCCGCACCTGTTCGTGGAGGCGCGCGTTGTCGGAGCGGAGTTCCGCCACGTCCCTAGCCACCACGGCGAGGAACCGCGAGGGGTACGATTCCGCCAGCAGTTCGCCGTAGTCGTAGAGCGCGGCGAGGCGGGAGATTGCGTCCGCGACCTTCGTGTCACCCACGTTCCACCTCCGCGCCCATGGGAGCGCGCGCGACGAGTCCAAACTCATCCCAGTAGCCCGCACGAAGACAGGCATCGCAGACTCGTACCGGCCGCCCGGGGTTCTCGCCCTTTGTGGTCCGCCACAGGCCCGCGTTGGGAGCGCCGCAGTCGAGGCACGCGCGAACGCGAGCTGCTTCGAGGTTCGTCATCGTCATCGTCCTACTTGTGCGGGTCGAACCCGGTTGCCGCCGGATGCCGGGGCCACTGGCGCCGCCACTCCTGCGCCTTGTCGAACGCGCCCGGGTCGTCGAACCGCGCCGTCTCGATGCGTGTGTTTCGGCCGGGGCTCCCCGCGAGGAAGTACCGCGACGACAGGTTGCGGCCCATGACCGCCCCATCCTCGCCCCGGTTCGTCTTCCACGACCAAATGTGCCCACCTTCTAGGACCACGATGGCCCCGACATACGAACGCTCCCGGATGGCCCCCGTCAGTTGTCCGCGCGCAGCGGGGGTCATCGCGTCACCTCGTCGTCGAGCGTGAAGCGGGGCAACGACGGCGACCCCTGCACGAGCCGCCCCGTCAGGCGCGCGTGCTCCAACGACGTGTCCAGCAGGCGCACCGCGCCGCCGAGCAGACGGGCCTCCGCGTGGGCTTGGTCCGTCTGGATCGTGCCTGCGCGTAGGTCCTCCCGCGTCTGATGGATCGCGGCGAGAACGTCCGTACTCGACTTCCACGACATCATCGACTTACCCATGCTTCCGTCCTCTCAAGTCGCGCCGCAACGCCACGATGGCGACGGCGAGACTTTCGTTGCGCCCCTGTTTGCGTGCGTACTCCCCGGCCGCCACGCACTTCGATGAGCAGAAGCGCCGCTTCCCGAGCCCGCCGCCGCGCGTCAGGAACTCACGTCCGCAGGCGCAGCGGCGGCGCTCCACGAACCGCGCAAGGCCGAGTTGCACGTGCCGGGCGCAGATGGAGGTCGTTGACGCACCCACCGCACGGGCCACCTCGGAGTCACTCATCGTGCCGAGCATCCGGTCGATCCGCTCGTAGTCGAGGCGCGGTTGCAGGCCGACATGGTTGAACCGCGAGGCGATCCCGCGCCGCTTGCGCGCGTAGCGCACGTTGTCCGTCGTCAGACCGACACGCGCCGCGAGGTCCGCGTCCCGCATCGTGCCGAGCAACGCGATGGGGGCGCCGATGCGCTCGTAGTAACCGCGTGGTCGGCGGTCACCCACGTTCCACCTCCGCGCGTATCACGGCCACCGCGCGCTCTCCAGCCTCGGCTGCTGCCTCGGGCGTGGCGAAACCATGCAACGCAATCTCCCGCGCGCCGAACGTCGCCTCAAACGACCACGTCTTGTCGCTGCCGTACCGAACGACCTCGCCCACGGCCGGGTTGTAGTACAGGCCGTCGTTCGCCCCGTCGTGCCACCCTGCGCGCTTCACCGTTCCACCTCCTTGCGCAGTTCGGGTGAGAGGGCGAACAGCGCGAAGAACGCCTGCCGTGCCGCAGACCGGCGCTCGGCAACGTCGTGCTGCTCCACGGCGAGAACGGCCCATCCAGTCCTCGCCACCGCCAGCAACTCCGCGCGTTCCGCGCGCAGCCGGCCCGCTTCGTCGTCGGCGGCGGTGAGGAGGGCGGGGGCGTATTCGCGCAGAGAGTGCGCGAATCGGCTCTCGGCAAGGATGCGGCGCTCCATCATGTCCAACAGGCACTCGCCGGGGCGCTGCGGTTCCGTCGCCTCGTCCAGCAGCGCGCGGAGTGCCTTCGTGTCGAGGTCAGTCGCCATCGGGAACCTCCTCACGCCATGCACGCGCCGCAAGAACGCATCGGCGCAGTCGTGCGCGCGGTCGGCCACGAACTCGCCCGTCAGCGCCCCGGGGTTCGATGCGAACCCCTGCACCGCCGCGCGCGCAATCTCGCCCCACAGGGCGGCGCACGTCTCGCACTTGTCCTCGCGCGGATCGCGGTCGTCGCCGGGGTCCACGGCGGACAACCATGCGCCGCAGAACTTGCAGCGGTCAGGCATCACGAATCTCCAACGTCTCGGACTCGAAACAACCCATCGCGCCACGGTCCCCGAACACACGCCCGCTGTCGCCGTCCGCGTGCCGGACGTACAGCGGGATCTCGGGTGCCTCCGGGTCCTCCGCGCCGACCCGCGTGACGATGCACGGCCCCCCCGTCCAGTTGCCCCCCCCCGCCTCCGTCACGACGCGGTCGCCCCGCTTCACGAGTCCCTTGTCCACGGCTTCGCGCACGGTCATGGTCTTCATGGGTTCTCCTTCACGCCACAGGCCAGAGCGGCGCGGTCACGGCCATCCAACTCGGGGTCAACGGCGGTGTAACAACGTGCGTACATGTCCACCGCACACTCAGGGTCTACGCCAGCAAGTGCGAACCAAAACCGAAGGTCGCAAAGACCGAGCCGCGAGTTCATCTCCATCAGTGCGTGCGGAACACCCGCACGCGCGTCGATGATCCACTGCCGCAACACAGCTGACGCCAACTCTTGACACGCCTCCGGGTCGAACGGCGCAGCGTCCTTCTCTGCGCACTCTAGGTGGTAGCGAACACCGCGCGCGGCGCCACCGCACACAGGGCAGATCTCGTCCCGGCTGCGCCGACGCGCAGTGTCCGTCTCTGCACGAAAACGCGCCACGTCACCGACCCCTTCGGCGCTCAAAAGCGAGCACCGCTGTGACACCTGCGGTCAGCGCGTTGCGAAACGTGCCATCTGGCTCAGGCATCCCCCGACAACAAGCTGCGGCGCAGTACGCACGCCAAAACGCGGCGAACGTGTCGCGGGACACCGCGCCGTGGAATTCACACGCAACAAGCACCTCGCCGTCAGCGTCCACGATGCAGTTGCAGTCACGTGCGAGCGTTGCAAGGCGGCCGGGCGTGCTGGGCTCGCGCCTCACGGGTCCACCGAACACGCGAAACGCCACGCGTGCAACACCGCCTCAACGCACTCGGCGCTCGCCGCCATGCCCGCCACACTTTCGCTGCGACAGGCCATCGCCGCACGCTCGCCGCTAGTGAGTGCGGCGAAACGCGTCTCGCGCGCGAGGATGACACGCTCGACCGACCAGACGAACGTAGTGAGCGCAGCGACAAGCATAAGCCCCTGCACAGCTAACACACCCATACGCGTCATGACCCCCTCCACAACGTCGCGCCAAGCGCTGCGCCGCTCGGACACAGCGCGGCGAGTCCGCCAAGAGCGAGTGGCATGTTGTCGGTCGCCACGCCGCCGATGACGAACCCGCCAGACACGAGCAGCAGCGCCAATGCCGCCATCGTCGCTGTGGGGTGTGGAAACAAGGGGTCCACAACGTCTCCTCGCGGTCGGGCTTGGAACGACCGCTGCCGCATTAGCACGAGCGCCCGAAAGCGCCCGTGCTCCTCTGCTTGCTAACGCGGCCAAAGCCGCTTACAGGCGCCATCTGCCTGTGCGTCTTTCCTAGCCGCATGGGCTTGCATAGAAAGCGGCCGCAGAGGCGGACCGCGACACCGAAGCCCCGTCCAGAGCGGTTCCCAGCACGGCAGCAGGACAGCGAGGGGGTTACTCGCCTCTGGAACGCGCGGGAGGGCTCCCGCCGCCGTGTAGGCCTCGCTCTGGACGAGGCAGATATCAAAGTCGAAAAACATAGCTACCGGACGCGCCGAAATAGCGCGGGTTGCACAGGTGCGCGCGAGGCTTTGTCGAACGCGAGCGAAAGGGACGCGGCCGACGCACTGCGCGTGTCGCTTGTGTCGAGCGCCTCGATCTGAACACGCCACACACCGGCAAGACACTCGAACACGATACGGACGTCACCGGCGGCAGCGACGCTAACCATCGCCTCATCGAGCCCCATCGCCCTCTCCGATCTCCACAACCGCCTCGCCGCTGTCGCTCGCCACGATCTTGCCGACCTGCTGGCACAACTGCACGCATCTGTCCGTGCGCGTGCGAATGTAGCCGAGCATCAGCAGCAGCACCGCCGCGAGCAGCATCACGTTGCAAACCAGGAGCCCGCTGGCGCGAGAAGCGTGCGAACAGGACCCCTCGCCAACACCGCCGTCACGTCCACGCATCGCTCGTTCTCCTTTGTCAGCCGCTCGCCGTCGAGAACTGCGGCAAGCGCAAGTCGGCACACGATGCTCCCTGTCTCCTGCTCGTCGATGATGCGCTCGACCTCGCGCTTCGCCGACGCGAGAAACGCAGCGCGAGAGCAGCCGAGCAGCGGCTCAACCTCCTCGCGCCGCGCGTAGTAGCGCACGGCGACGACGAGGCGGACGAGATCGCCGTCTCGCCCGCGCGGCAGCGCGCGGCCGCCGAGTGTGCGTTCGCACAGACACGTAGAGCACAACCCCACACGCCGCTTGCCGTCCATCGGCACGTCGAGCAGACGCTCGGCGCTGCCGCACAAGTTGCACGGCGCGTCCGGCATCCCCAACAAGCTGCGCGACAACGGCAGCCGCACCTTCCGCTTCCCCATGTCACACGTATTCTGCGGGTCGCGGCAAACCTACGCCTGATCCGCAGCGAGCAGCAGAGTGATGATGCCGCAGTCGCTAACAGCGATCTCGACGCCGGACATCGCAGGGTTCTCGGGCATCCCGCAGTCGCGCAGCAAGCGGTAGAACACGCGCGGCGGCAGCGTCACCGACTTCGGCGGCGCGCCGTTCGCCTCAACGAACTCGTGCGCCGTGCGCGCAATAAACACGAGCGGTGGCTCGCCGGGACGAGGCAACGACCTGACCGGCTTCGTCATGCTACTCCTCTGCGCGCGACGGCGGGACGAGTTCGTCGCCCTCCGCGCGTTCAACGCAGAACTTCGTGTCGTGTACCCACGCGCCAACGATCCGCACAACCTCATCACCGGGCTCAACAGGGTCGCCGCACGCGAGGCACTGCGCGGCAATGCGCGCACGCGCCCTCGGGTAGCGACCACGAGCCATCTGCCGCAGCATGTCTTCGTGATTCATCGCACGTCGAAGTCGAGTGCCGCGGCAAGCGCGGTCTCGTGCTCCGTTTCTTCCTCATCGTCACACTCGGTTTCGGGCGACACGGCCCCGGTGCCTTCAGCTGCGTGCGTGAGCGCAGCCCACTCGGCCGCTTCGAGGTCTTCGGGCGTGTCGTGAACCCACACCCTCGGTTCGACGCACACGATGGCATCGCCCTTGACGATGGCGCCTTTGCACGCTGAACACTGGCGCGGAAAACGCGCCACACCCCGGCGGCGCACAGTAGCGCGCGGAGGGCGCACCACGTCCGTTGGCAGTGGTGGAAACAGCGTGTCGTCAACTTGTGCCCGCGCACTCAACTTCTTCGACCTCGCAAAGCGTCACACCCTTGCCGATGATAGCAAACACCGGGCGGCTCGTGATCTTCCCGACCGCCGCCGAGATGCTGCTCAACGCGGCGGGGCTAACGGGGTGGTCCGCTTCCACGACCACGACGAGCGCGCGGTCGAACTGCTCGTGGAGGCGAATCGTCGTTTCGCCGACCTGTTCGCGCTTCGCGTCGAGTGCCTTGACCCGGTACGTCTTCACGGCTTCTCCAACCCGCGCTCCACACGCGCGGCCTTGACGGTTTCAAGGGACAGCACCTTGACGGTGCGTGCGTTGCCGAACCCGCTGCACAGCGCGAGCGCAGGCGCGGCCAGCGCGAGCAACAGAAACAAATCGTCGGCGCGCAGCACAGCAACGGCCTCGCCGTTGTCCCGGCGGCACACGGCCACAGGCAAACGGTCGTGCGTGCTGTTGTCGTTGACCGCCTGCCGCAACGCGCCCTCGTAAGTGAACGACTTTCCGGTCTTGACCTCGATGTGGTAGTCGCGCAGGTCCTCGCCGAAGATGTCACCACCCTCCTGCTTGCCTGTACGCGACTGCGAGAGGTTGCGCCGCGCGTCAAGGAAGCCGAACGTGCGCAGTCGCTCCGAGATGTCGCGCTCGCCCTTCGCGCCTTTGCGCCTCGACCGCGCGCCCATCACAGCACTCCGACAGCGTGCGCGAACGCGCGAAGAACCAGCGCGAGCGACACGCACGCGAAGATCGTCACGACTGCGGTGAGCACCTGTGTGGCAACCGCCACGCCTTCTCGAAGCGTGACGTTGGGGCGAAACGCGTGACGCTCGTAGGTCGTAACGGCCACCGTCACCAGCCACACCCACCCGCACCACGACGCGACGCCCGACGCCGCTGTGGCGGTCGCCACGGCGAACTCGACAAACGGCGACACGCGCGCAAGCCGTGGCAGTGGAACGAAGATGTTGGACACCGCGTACAGCACCCAAACGAGCAGCACGCCCAGCACGATCACTTCGACGGACATGGCAATGACCTCGGGCCCGTGAACGCCGGGCAGAACGAACGCACCTGACACCAACGACACTTGTCCCCCGGCACCGCAGGATAGCCCTCTTGCGAGTACCGCAACAACCTGGCGTCGGCGTCGTCGCACGCCGCGGTGATCGAACGCACGGCGGCTGCGCAGTCAGTAAGCGTCTCCGCGCGTGCGTCCCACTGCGACCCGGCAAGCACGATCACCATCGCCGCCGCCTTGTTGTGACCGCGCGCAACAGCGGCGAGGCACGCGTAGGCGCTCGACTGCGTGATGCCCGCCTCCCAGCGATCCGGCGTGAACGACTCGACCCGCGAGGCGGTCATAGTCTTGTAGTCAGCCGCCACGAGCACACCGTCTTCGCGTGTGCCGAGCAGGTCGATGAAACCGACGTACCGCGCGCCCTCGGTCCACGCGAAGCCGCCGCGTTCGTGCCCTACTCCGGCGTTCGGCCCGAGCAGCACGACCCCGGTCGCGTCGAGCGCCACGGGCACCTCAGCGCGCCGCGCGCGCAGCCCCATGACGATCTTCGCCACGACCTGCGAGACAGCGGGGTAGAAGCGCAGCACGCTCTTGCGGTCGATCTTCCGCTTGTCCGCCTCGTCCGCCAACGTTCGGCGCACGATGGCGTCAACAGACGACAACGACGTCTGCGACACCGCGGCCTCGAACGCGGCGTGGACCGCGCTGCCCGCCTCCATCGCAGTAGACGGCGGCGGCTTCACGCCGAGAACGTACTCGTACTCGTACTGCTTCGGGCACTTGAGCGTCTGCAAGCGACTGTATGACCACCGGTTCATCTACGCCTCACGCGCGGCTCGGCCGCCTCTGCGATCTTCTCCCACGCGACCTGCTCGTGCAGCGCCTCGACGCACTCCGCGCACACCGGGAACTTCTCGGCGTCCCGCAGTCCTTGCACCCCGATGTCGAACCAGCACCACCACACAGACCCGCCATGCGGAATCTGCTGCGCACACTGCTGGCACTGCGTGTAATGCCCCTTCACGCCCTCGGCGAACCGCGGTACACGCAGTGGAGCGTTGCCACTCGTCACGCCGCGTAGAATGTCGCCCGCTGTCGGCACGGCTACCCGATCTCATCGACCACCCCAGCAGTCACTCGCAGTACGCGCGCGTCGGGGAAGTGCGCGCGCACGGCGGGCGAGTGCGAGATGACGACAACGTGGCGCGCGGCAGACAACTCGCACAGCAAGTCCGACGCGCGCTCGCAGCCCTCATCGTCCAAGATGTCGAACACCTCGTCGAACGACGACCACGCCCACCGAGGGCCGCCACGCGCCGCCGCTGTCTCCGCGAGGCCAAGCATCACGGCAAGGTCCACGCGCCGGCGCTCGCCTTCGCTCGCGTCGTCGTAGTTCCCGGTCTTGCCGACGCCCGAAGTCGTCAGCCCCAACTCGGTCGCCGTCGTGCCTTTCTTGAGCGCGCGTTCGGTCGTTAGCGTGATCGTCGCGCCGGGTTCGAGCCGCTGAACACACGTCGTCGCAGCGTCCGACGCAGACGCAAGGTACGCAGCCATGACACGCACGCGCGCGCCACGAACGCCGAGAACGGTCGCGGCAGCCGAAAGCACCGCGAGGCGCGCTTCGTGTGCAGCCTGCCTAGCTACCAAGGCGCCGATCTCCGCTTCGGCGGCGACAAGCGCAGTCTTCGCCGCCTCGTGTCCGGTCTGCGCCGCCACAAGCCGCGCAGCCGTGTCGCGCGCGCGCTGCTCGCGTTCGGCCACGCGCGACTCGTTGACCTCGCGCGCGCTGCGCGCAGCAGCAACAGCAGCGTTTGCCGCTGCCGCTCGCGCGCTCGCGGTCGTGAGCGCGTCTTGGCAACCTTCGACCAACGCTGCGTGCTGTTGTGCGAATCGCTGCGCAGCGTTCGTAGCATCTGCGTGTGCGGTTGCCGCCGCCTTGAACTCTGCCCTCGCCACAGCGCGTGCTTGTGTTAGGCGTTCTTCTTCCGCGCGCTCTGCTGCGAGCGCAGTGCGCGCAGCGTCGAGCGTCTCCGTCAACTTCGCAAGGTCGGCCTCGTAGTGCGCAGCGACCTTGTCCGCTGTGTCCGTCTCAACCGTGCGCAGGCACGTTGGGCAAGGAACACCGACCATGCTCGCCGCCCGTGTGACAACGGACTTGATGCCGTCCGACTCGCGGGTCAGCTGCGCGACGCGCGCACTCAACGCTGTGACGCGCGCAACGCACGCGACAAGCGTCTCAGCCGCCGACTCGCTCACGGGCCCCGCGTCGTCTCGCGTGCGAAGCGCGGCGGTCAACGCGGCCGCGTGCAGGGCGCGCTCGGCGCGCTCGTTCGCCTTCGCTGCGGCGAGCGCGCGCTCACAGGTGCTCGCCCGGTTGCGCGCGGCGCTCGCCAGCGCCTCTGCACCAGCCACGTCAACCTGCTGCGCGGCGCTCGCCTCGGCCTGCGCAAGCGCGTCCTCGGCGTCAGCCGCGTCCTTGTGCGCGCTCTCGGCAGTCGCGCGCGCGGTGACGAGGGTGCGCGCAGCGGCGTTTCGCTCCGCCGTTGCGACAGCGGTGGCGTTCAACGCGACCGCGACCTCCGCGTTCTCCGCGTCAACCTGAGCGCGCACGCGTGTCGACGCACGGTCGAACGGGGCCGACACACCGAACAAGTCGTCCACGAGCACCTCGCGGTGCGCGTTGTCCGCCTGCGAGTACGCGAGCATCGCGCCCTTCGTGAACAGCACGGTGGCGACAAACGACTCGAACGTGCCGATCGCAGCGGTCAGCTTGTCCTGTGTCGCAGTCATGGTCGGGCCCATGAACTCGGCGACCGGGCCGCTCGCGTCATCGACTGTCAATTCGACTTTCGCGCTCTTGCCTTTCGCCTTGCAGCGCGTGACGCGCAGATCGCGGCCGTCAACGTCAAGTGCTACCGACACGCGCACGTCGGCTGTGGCGCCGCGAAGCGGGTCGCCGCCGCGCGCGCTCTTGCCCCACAAGCACCACGCCGGGGCCTCGACGACGAGCGCGCTCTTGCCTTGGCCGTTCCTGCCGGTCACGAGTGTCAGCCCGGTCGCGTCGAACGCGACGTTGGCGCTGCCGAACGACAGGAAGTTGTCGGCGGCGATGCTGCGCAGTTGAATCACGCTGTCCACCCCATCGCTTCTGCCACTGTGCGGCGCACGTCGTCGCGCGACACGTTCTCTAGCGGCATCGCGTTCACGTACTCCGCGACGACCTCCTGCGGCGTTTGCGCCTGCTGCGCGTTCCGCGCGCGCTGCTCGCCTTCGTCTCGCACAACGTCCGCGACGTACTCGACCCAGACCCGGTTCTCGACGCCCCACTTGCGCGCGTACTCCGCGCGCGCGGCGGGGCCACGAAGGCGCACGCGATACGCACAGCCGTCCTCCAGCACACCCATCGCGCTGCGCAGATCGCTCTCGCCGTCCCACGCGCCGTCCATGAACCGCGGGCCGGGCAACCGGCGCACGTCGATCTTCGTTGTCGTGCCGACACGGCGCGCAACAACGAGACGCCCGAACGCGCCGATGTCGTTGAACCCGCGCGGCCCGAGCGCGCCGATCTGCATCACACGCCCGTTGTCGTGCGTGCGCGGCACGTGACCGTGGCCGTGCAGCATCAACGCCACGTCGAACTCGCGCACGAGCGCGTCCGCGACCTCGTGGGGCACGTAGTCAGGCTTCGCGTCCCACTTGACAAACCCGCCAAGGCCGTAGTGCGCGACAACGATAGTCGGCGCTGTGCGCTTCGCTGTCTCCGTGAGCACTCCGGCGACGATACTCGACGCGTTCTCACCACGCTGCGGCGGGCGAAATGGGATGCACACAACAGCGAACCCACCAAGCACGAGCGTCGTGGGGTATTCTACCACTGTCACCCCGACCTCGCGCAACGCGCCAAGCGCGTTCGCACCATCTGCGAGGCCAAAGATGTCGTGATTGCCCGCGAGCACAACGGCCTGCCGCCCCGCCTTACGCCACTCGTTGAACGTGGAGCACGCGGCCTCGACAAGCGGCGCTTCCGGGCGCGACGACTGGAACAGGTCGCCGGCGACCACCACCACGTCGCACTTCTCCACGAGCGCAACACACAGCGCGCTATCGAGCGCGCGGGCCGTTTCCTCTGCGCGCGACGACAATCCACGCCACGCGTTCGGTGTGGCGAGGGCGTTGTAGTTGCCGAGGTGCGAATCGGCGATGAAGCCCACGCTGCTCACAGCCACTCCGTGTCGCGCAACAACGCGCGGATCTCGTCGGAGTTGTTTCGCACGTACGCTGCGGCACCGTGTTCGCGTGTCGCCTTTCGAGCGAAGTCCACCAAGCGCACGAACGCGCTGACAGGCACGACCGCGATCCGGTCGCCAACCGCGAACCCAGCGTCCTTGACGTGAACGCCGATATGGTCGTGGTGCCCCTGCCCCTTCGGGCCGCGCAGCGACAACCGCTCTCCCGGGCGCATAGTGCTGTCAACGACCACGCCTTCCGCGACGTGCTTCACGGTGCCTCCTGATCTGGCGAGCCCATCACGAAGCCGAAGTCATGCAGCGCCTCGAACAGACGACGCCGCACGGTTTCGGCTTCCTTCCCGTTCCGGCGGTACGCGCACGCGACGGCAGTGTTCACGAGCCGCTGGTAGTCCTGCTGTGTGACAAGCACGACAGTCTCGCCCGGCTCAAACCGCGCGTCGGCGAGCGCGTCGGAAATGCCGCGCACCCGCACGCCGGGAGCGAACGGACACTTCTCCACCGTCAGCATCGCTCGTCTCACCGCACGTCCTCCGGCACCACGGCGGGTGCGTTGAACTTGTTGGGCCACGACGCCGCGCGCAGTTGCGTCAGCACCTCGGGCGTCGGCGCCGATGTGATGCACGTCAGCCCCGTCGCCTTGACCGTCACGAGGCCGCGCGACACGGTGCACAGCCCGTGCTGCCGCGCGTGGTCGATGAGCGTCGCCGCCTCATCGATGATCGGCGCGTCGCCGTCGAACCGCAACAGCACGTCGCCCCGTCGGAACGGCGCGGCGCAGCGGTTCTTGGCGATGCGGATGTGCGTGGAGTGCCCAACCGAGAACTCCTCGCCCGTCTCCTTCGTCTGTGCGCCACGCGTCATCTGGATTCGCAGATGCGCGTGGTACTTCACGGCCTGCCCACCCGGTGTCGTGGTCTTCTCGCCAAACATGACGCCGGGCTTGTCGCGCAGTTGGTTGACGATCACGAGCGCCACACGCTTCTTCGCCACTTCGCGCGTGATGGCGCGGCAGAACGTGGACATCACGCGCGCGCGGTAGCCCATGCCGTCACCGCGCTTCTTTCGCTTCTCGTCCTCGCTGTCGCCCTCCGAGTCGTCAAACACGCCGTCAAGCTCCTTCTTCGTCGGCGTGGCAGCGAGCGAATCCCACCCGATGAGCAACGGGATGTCGGGCGCCACATCCGACGACCGCGCGATGGCGAGGCCGATCTGCGCAACCACGTCCTCGATGGTCTCGCCTTGCCCAAGCACCACGTCGTCGGGCGCGCCACCGAGCGCGCTGATACGCCCCGGCTCGAACGCCGTCTCCGTGTCCCACAAACACGCAAGCCCGCCTTCGGCCTGAACGCTCGCGACGAGATGCGCGAGCAAGGTGCTCTTGCCCGCGCTGACCTCGCCGCTGATCTCCGTGAGACGGCCGATCGGCACGCCACCGATGCCGATGAGGTCGTGGTCGATGAGCGAAATGCCCGTCGGCACGACCTCTCGCACGGTCGAGAGGCCGCCGTCCGCAAGGGTGACGGCGGCCTCCTTTCCGTACTGCTTGCGGATGCCGTCGAGGACGGACTTGATGGCCTTGCGAACGTCGTTCACTTGCCGCCTCCGCTCGTGTCGCCGCGCAGCGCCGCACGCAGCGCCTGCACCTGCGCGGCCGGGGCGTTCGGCCCCATGCTGGCGAGGCACGCCTTCACGCACGCCGACTTGTGACGGCACGCCATCTCGCCGCGCTTCGCGTAGGGCGACGGCTTGCCCGTCGCGCCATCGCACGTCGGATCGCCCGACGAGTACGTCTCGAAACACGGCGGCGTGGCCGCCTCGCTCGTGTCCGGCGGCACGTCCCCTTCGTCCTGCGACGACGCGGGCGGCGGAAGCAGTCGCACCGTATCCGGCGGAAGCAAGGCGCGGATCTCGTCCGACTCCTTGAGCACGATGAGGTTGTCCAGGTTGTGCAGCCCGTCGAGCCACGCAGGCGTGCTGACCGGCGACGGCTGCTGCTTGCGCGTGACACGGTACCGCGTGTCCGTCTTGGTCGTGCCCGTGCGGTCCACGATGACGTTGAACCCGGTCTCGGGATCCGTGAAATCCACGCCCTCGTCCGGGTCCGCGATCATCGGCAGCACCTGCTCGTCGAACGTGCGGGCGGGGACACCCCACACCTGCACGCCCTTGGAGGCACGCTGCGGGTCCGTCAGGTCCACGGCGTTGACGAGGACGCGCCGGCCGACGTTCATCGCCTTCGCCAGCGCCTCGTCGGTTTTGTCGCCCGTGGCGAACAACGCCTTCACGATGTCGCAGATCGGGCACGACTGCTGCGCCTCCTTGCGGGGACACGTCACGCCGATCGTCTTGGTCGGGTCGTCCTTGTTCGCGATGTGGTGCGACCACTGCTCGCGGTAGAACGTCGGCACGCCGTCGGCCCACGGAGGCATGACGCGGAGGATGGTGCGCCCGACAGGCACCTTCAACCACGGGACGGCGTTCGCCCGGTTCTGCATATCTTCCTGCGAGCGGCGGTAACGCTCGCGGATCTCCTGCATGTCCACCTTCTGCGCCATGTTCGCTGTCTCCTTCTTGCGGTTGCGAAACTACTTGGACGCCGCGTGCTTCGCGGCGAAGTGCGCCTCGACGCGCTTCTTGAGTTCGGCGGTGCGCTGCTCGCGCGCTTCGGCCATATTCGACCGCGTGGCAGGATCCGCCTCCATCTCGGCGCGCAGCATTGCGCCCAGTTGCATCAGCATGTCCCGCTTGACCGACAGCGCGATGGTGACGGCACGCGTCACGCCCGCGTCCTCGCGCGCATCCGTGTACTCGTTGTGCGCTGCGATGACCGACGTGTCGAGCGCGATGGCAGCGTCAAAATCCGCCACCGTCATCTTCGCGCCCTGCGACGCCGCGCGCACGCGCTCACGCGCCTCGGCCTCGATGCGCACGATGTCGTCCTTCGCTCGCTCCTCGACAGCGATGGCGCGGGCGAGCCGCGTGTTCCAGTACGCGACTGACGCGCTGAGCTGCGTCATCTCGGCGTCCAACTGCGTCGGGTCGATCTCGACATGCGACACCGCCTCGGGCGGCAGGTTGTGGTCGTTCGGCATCATGTCTCAGCACCTCCTGTGCCCACACGCATTCTGCGACCGCGTAGAAACTTCGCGCGTTTCACGTAGCGGTGAGCACAAACCCGTGCAACGAATCAGCCTTGGCGTACTTCTTGAGCGTGCCCCACGACGCGCCCACCTTCGCGTCAACAGCAAGCGGCACGCCCGCGCTGTTCCACGACAACATCGCTGCGCAGACCTCGCGCGAAACGCTCTCCGCGTGCTCGGGCCGCGCGGAGAACAAGATGTCGTCATGGACTTCGAGCACCATACGCGCGGGCAGTCCCTCGTCGACCAGTTGCGCGATAGCGATAACCGAGGCCATCTTGAAGTCGCTCGCCGTGCCCTGAACCGGACTGTTGACGGCCTGGTTCATGGCGCCAGACTGCCGCTGCCTGTCGCCGCTGTCGGCGTCGGGCAGGTAACGAATGCGAAACGGCGCGCCGTCCCACCACGTTCGGATGTGCCCTTCCTCGCGCGCCTGTCGCTGCAACTCCTCGCGGTACGCCGCGGCGCGCGGGTAGCGCGTGAGCACCGCGTCGTAGATGCGCTGCGCGGCCTTGTCGCTGATGCCGAGGTCGAGCGCGAGCGTGTGGACCGTCTTGCCGTACCAGACGCCAAAGTTCACGACCTTCGCGCCGTCGCGCTGCACGTTCGTCACGTCCTTGACCGCGCAGTTGTGAACGAGCGCAGCGACCTCCGCGTGCAAGTCGCGCCCTTCGCGGAACACAGCAAGCATGTCTGGATCCTGCGACAGCAGCGCAGCCACACGCAGTTCGATCTGCGCGTAGTCGAACGACAACAGCACCTCGCCGGGCTCAGGAGCAAAGCACTCCTTGACCATGCGCGCTTCTTCCGTGCGCGCACGCGGGATGTTCTGCAAGTTCGGATCTTCACTCGACGTCCGCCCTGCTGCCGTCCACAGCCCAAACCGCGTGTGAACGCGTCCGTCGTTGCCGATGTGCTTGAGGATGCCGTTGTTGGCCTTGCGACCGCGCCGCGTCTCGTCGGACCCTGCGTAGCCGCTCTCCAAACGGCGCAGCCGTTTGTATTCGAGCAAGTGCTTGACGACCGCATGTTTCCCGGCAAGCGCAGCAAGCGCCTCCTTGTCTACTGACCGCCCTTCCGGCGCTTCGAGTTTCAGCCGGTCGTAGAGCAACGCGCGCAACTGGTCGTTGCTGTCGAGATTGAAGTCGTCGCCCTTCTCGCTGATGAACTGCTTGATCTGTGCGAACGCGCACACGCGACTTTCGGCCTCCTCGATGCGCTTGCGCAGCAGCATCCGAAGCGCGCCGACCGCGACGCGATTGACACAGACGCCGTTCCGCTCCATCTGAGCGTAGGCGAACACCGCCGGGCGCAACATTCGATTCCACACGTTGTCGGCGATGGCGTCCGGCGCCGCGTGCGCCCACAGGCGGTATGTCGAAACCGCGTCACCACCGTTGTAGCGCAACAACTTCCGCGGGTCGGCGCGACCATAGTGCTTGCCGACGTGCGCGGCCTTGCGGTGCGTGGCAAACGCCTCCTTGTGCCCGCCCATGCCGACGTGCCACTGCGCCGCTTCGAGACCGTAAGGCGCGTCTGTGTCGCGCAGATACCGCTCGGCCTGCGTGTCCCCTGCCGCACCGCGCAACGGCATTCCAAGCGCGACGTGACCAACCTGTGTGTCGAACTTGATGTCGTGCGCGACCTTGCCCACGGCGGGGTCTGCAAACACCGCGTGCAGCGTTGGTGTGCGCAGCGCGCGACCGACAAGCACCAGCGCGCGGTCGTCGCTGCTACTCATACCGAGGCACAGCGGCGTGAAGTTCGCGCTCCACGGGTTGAGCGGGTTCTCACCGTCGCACTCGTAGTCAAACCCAATCACGCCTGCGCGGTCGGTGCGGCCGCGCACGCGCTGTGCCATCGCAGCGACCTCGCGTTCGGCCTCGACCGGATCTTCGACCACGCACAACGCGAAGTCGCCACCGAGCACCTTCACCTCGGGGATGCGCGAGGCGTCGTCGAGCAGCCACGTCATGGTTTGCCGCGACCGCAGCGCCGCGGCGACATGATGCACAAAATAGACAGGAAGCCCGTCAGGTCTGCGATGCGCAAACGTCGGACCGTGAACGGCGCGCACACTTTGCGGCGAACCAGTCAGCGCGCGAAACGCAACAGCGCCCATCGCCACGATGACACGCGGGCGCACGCGGGCGATCTCGTCCTCCAGGTATCCGCGACACGCCTCCACCGCCTCGGGCGGGATGTCACGCGCGCGGCCCGGATAGCAGCGCACGGCGTTGGTGTAGTACTGCGGACCGCCCAACCGCTCGCCGATCGCGCGCAGCAGGTCGCCCGACGCGCTCGCGTACACCCGCCCTGCGTTGTCCTCGTCGGGGCCGGGCCCTTCGCCAACCCACAACACGCCCCCCGGCGCACCCTCACCGGGCAGACAACGACTCGTGGCGTGCCGGCAAAGCGCGCAGCGTTCGCACCGCGCGTTACGCGTGAGCGGTACGACAACGGGCAGCAGCGCAGGCTGCCCGACAACGAACTCGCCGACGGCGCCGGAGGCGTCGAACGGCGGCTCGCCGGCAACCGCGCTCACACCAAACAAACTGCGCTGACCGGATCCCACCCGTGCGCCTCCCACAGCCACAAACCCCACGCGGGGCAGAACCGGTACGCCCGCACGCCTGCGAGCAGCGCGAACACCGAGCGGCCGAACTCGCCGTAGAGCGCGTGCATTCCGGTCGATTCGATCTGCACGCCGCGGCGAAACGAGTCGAAGTCCCTGCCGCCCGCCGCCGCGCAGTAGTCAAGCGGGTGCGTGTGTGCCAACTCGCGCAACGCATACAGCGGCTCGTGTAGCACGAGCAACGCCGGCGGACGGGGAACGACGAACGCGCCCAACGTCTCAGGCCGGTCGTTGTCGAGCCGTGCGTCCACGACAACCGTCTGCTCGGGCGCCGCCCACGAAGCCGCAGCGAACGCGGCAACGTTGACCGCGCTTAGCCACACGCCGCCGCGCGCGGTGACACGGACCTCCTGCGGCGACGCAGCGACGACAAGCGACGAACCCCGCACGCTGAACGGGAACTCGAACCGCGAGGACAGGCGCAGCGCGAACTCGAACTCCGCGAGCGGAACCGCGATGTCGCGCGGCCCGCCCGACGTCCACTCGGCGACGCGCAGCGTGGTTGCGTCAAACGTGTCGCCGATCAGCTCATCCAACGCGTCGGCGGCGCCGAAAACGGGGACACCGTTCTCGACGCTCGCCGACGCGTGCGTGCCGTCGTCGCCTACGGTGACGTCGATAGCTTCGCTGCGCATCGTCAGGCCGCCGGGCTGGCAATGGTGAAGGCGCGCACGATGCGCTCGTCCGTCAGGTTCGTGATGGACGAAAGGATCGGCACGCCGCGCTTCTTGAGGTCGCCGACGAGCGCGACCACCTTCGCCTCGGCGTCCTTGCGCGGCAGGCCGTCGGTCAACTTGCGCGCCACGATCTCCTGCATGACCTCACGCAGCGAGGTCGCGCGCTGGAAGGCCGCGATGTCGCTGAGCGGGTCGGCGTCCGACGACGCCGGGGGCGGCGGGGCGCTCGCCACCGGCTGAGGCTGCTCGACGACAGGCCGCGGCTTCGCCTTCGGCGTGGCGTCCACGACCACGGCGGGGTCGCCGCCGCGCTGCGCCTTGTCCGCGACAACCTGCGCGACCGCCGTCAGGATGTGCAGCGCGTCCTCCGCGCTGTCGAACTCGCACTCCACACGCATCTTCATCAGTGTCCTCCATTAGAAGGGAACGTCGTCGTCCCACGTATTCTGCGGAACGACCGGAACTTCGTTCGAGAACCCGGCCAGCACGGCCTCCTCGATGGCCTCCTCTGTCGAATCACCAAGGTCGCCGACGCCGGGTGCGACAGGCACGTACCGCGCGTCTTTGCCAAGAAGGCGCAGCGTCATGGCGAGCGCCTCGCCCTCGGCACGCGCGTCACGGTCGAGCATCACGGCCACACGCGGCGCGCGGCACGACGCGAGCAACGCCACTTGTTCGTCGCTGTACGCCTTGCCGTAGCCGCCGACTGCGGGTGACACGCGCACCGCGCTCACCACGTCGAGCACCCCCTCGGCGGCGATGATGTACGCCGCGCCATCACGCAGCGCGCGTTCGTTGAACAAGTGCTGTTTGCCCGAGAACCCAGGGTTGAACAGGTACTTCGGGTCCACGCCGGGATGGACGGTGCGCGAAACGATGCCACCTTCCGCGAGCATCACCAGTCGCCCCGCGTACCTGCCACGCGTACACGCGCCCAGTTGCAGTTTCGCCGCCCAGTCGTGCGTGAACAGCAGTCGCCGCTGCGCGTACTCTACGAACACGCGCAGCGAGAGCGAGCGCGTATCGGGTGTCAGCGGGGTGTAGCCTCCCGGTGGCCAGTCGAGTTGCGGCGGCGGGCCATCCTCCACGAACGACCGCTTCGACGTCCCCGCCGCCGGGTCCACGCCGAGCGCGCGCGCGAGCGTGAACCGTCCGGCGCCGCTCGCGTCGCAGCGGTGGCACTTCCACAGGTGGCTCTCAACGTGGAACGACAGCGACTTGTGTCGGTCAGGCGAGCCCTTGCGCTCTGAGCAGAACGGACAAGTGAAACGGCGGTTGAGCATTGCTAACCCTGTCGCACGATGCGGCCGAAGGTGACCCGTGGCAACCGCCGTGCAGGATAGAACCAGAGCGTCAGCGACCACTTGCCGAACGACACGCCCCAGTAGCGCAAGTTGGCCATGTAGCCGCGGTGCATCACTTGCCGCCTATCGCGTGGATGCCGCTGCCCGTGCATTCGCTACTCGTCATATAGACACCGACATCCTGCCGTGACGCGGCCGCGCGCTCTAGCTCGTCCCACCTGCGCTGCTCGTCGAACGCGCGATCACTACGCCGAATCAGCCAGACCGCAAGCGCGCCGGAGACGATGCCAACGCACGCCGAGACCGCCGAGAAAACGTTAGGGTCCACGTCACTTCCTCGACGTCTGCGCGACGGGCAAGATGTCTGCGTCCACGAGCCGCCCACGCCGGTAGTCTGTATCGAGCGGCCCGACCTCGATGCCCGCCGTCGTGTACCGCGCCTTCGCGATGTAGAAACGGATCTTGTCGTCGGCCTGTTCCTCGGGCGTGCGGCACAGCGCGATCACGAGGTCGGCAACGTGGCACTTCTTGAACGACTCCGCGATGTCCACCATTGAAACAACGCGCTTCGTGAGCGCCTCGCGCCGCGCCTGTGAAGCCGTCCACACCGGCACGTTCCACTCGGCCGCGAGTGCGGACAACTCGGCGTACACGCCACCAAGTTCCTCGTAGCGGTTATCGTGACGCGCGCTGTTGGCCGACGGCGACGGCCCGAGGATGTCGCCGTAGTCCACGATCACGAGCGTCGGCTCAAGCGACAGCGACGACCGCGCCTCGCGCAGGTGCGCGCGAATGTCCGAAGCCGTTGTCAGCACGGCGGGGAACTTCTTGCAGATCATTGTCCCGTCGCCGAGCCGCCCGGAGATGCGCTTGTGCGCCTCATCTGGCTGCATCCGCAACGAGTCGATGGCCATACCTGCGAGGTTCGCGTCGATCCGGTCGTTGATGGTCGCATCCGAGACTTCGAGCGTGTAGTACGCGACGACGCCGCCGAGCACGATCTCGGCCGCGGCGAACTGTGCGAGCGCCATCGTTTTTCCAGATCCTGTCGCCCCAAGCACCACACCCAACTCGCCTGCTGCGAGTCCGCCGGCGATCACGCGGTCGAGGTCAGGGATGCCTGTGGGGTGCCGGTACACCTGATCTGCTGGGTTTTTCCGCATCTTCGTCCGCTTCGCGAGTGTCAGCGCGTAGTCGCTGCCGAGGTCCACGTCGAGCACCTTGCCCACGGCGTCCGCGCGCACCACTTCATTTACTGCTGCGTCAACATCGCCGCGTCCGTAGTGCTTGATCGCTTCGTCGAGCGCGCCGCGCACCGCAACACGCCGCGCCTCCTGCGCTAGCGTGTGCAGCACGTCCTCCGGATCCGGCTGCGACAGGTCGCGCAGGTCGTCGAGCGCCACGCGACACGCCTCGAACTCCTCCCACGTCGCTTTACCGGCATCCACGAGCAACCGCGTCTCCTGTGTCAGTTCAACAGGCAGCGGGCCATGCCCTGTGCGTTTGATGTACGCGCACGCGCAAGAGGCGAGGGTCGAAAGCGTCTTGTCCTCGATGCGCTCTGCGTCGAGGTACGCAGCGAGACGCGGCGCGTAAGCGGGGTCCGCCACCAACAACCCCACAACCGCGCGCGTGAACTCAACAGTGAACGGATACGTCTCAGTCTTCCGCACGGGCCCTCCGGTACCACTCAGGCAACCACGGCGCGCTGTGCGCGCCGGAGTGTCGTTCCCACCACGACCAGTACGCCGCGCGCTCGCGCGGCGTCATGGGCTGAACTCGCCGCGCCTCGTCCTGCACCGCAACGCGGCGGAACGGCTCGCACCACCGCGCCGCGGCGCCCTCAGTCAACACTTGTCGGATGAACGGCACGGTCGGGGCGTACTGCGCGAGCACGAAGTCGCAGTAGCCGCCGAACTCGACGCCCTCCAAGATGAGCCGCGCAGCGCAACGCGCGATGTGGAAGTAGTGCTTGCTGTGCCGCGGGTCGGTGCGAGAGAGCGCCGTGCGCTCGATCTGCCGCTTCGCACAAGCGTTCTCGAAACAAGACGCCAGCAGCAACGTGTGCTCGTGCAGCGTGTCCTCGCTGTCGAGCGTCAGTCGTGGCGCGGCCGACACGGGGCGCTCGACTACGCCAAGAGGCAGTGGCTCGGTCGGGCGAGGCCGACCCTCGCCGAACCGCCGCACACGCGTTTCGGCCGCGTGAACGAAACCGCACGCGCGCATCACGCACCCGTCGCGGCGTCGAGAATCAGTTGACGAGGAGAACTCGTGCTGCTACGGTCCAGTCGGTAGAGGTCGCTGGTTCTTCTCGTCACGGCTC
>Ga0209518_1001376_pt1 | contig 26329 bp, 20 predicted proteins | sample RifGroB1_FD_183993 | JGI IMG/M metagenome (GOLD analysis project Ga0209518, IMG submission 183993) | Groundwater microbial communities from Rifle, Colorado, USA - Groundwater B1 (SPAdes) (version 2) | ecosystem: Environmental > Aquatic > Deep subsurface > Groundwater | place: Rifle, Colorado...
CTGATGGGGTCGAGCGCGTGAACGGTCAGTTGATTCACCGCCAGCCGTTCAGGCCAATGATAGGGTACGAAGACCGTGTCCTCGCGAATGGCTTCGGTCACCTGAATGGGTACGGTGAGCTGGCCTCTGCGCGTTTCCAAAGTGACGAGCTGGCCGGCGCTCACCTGAAGCTTTTTCGCGAGCGCCGGGTGCATTTCGCAAACGGGTCCCGGACACTGGTCCACGAGGAATTTGATCCTGCGGGTCTGCGTTCCGCTCAGGTAATGGAAAACGGAGCGCCCTGAGGTGAGGTAAATCGGATATTCCGTATCCGGAGTTTCGTAGCTCAGCCGGTAGGGCGTCGGATGCAGATGGAACTTTCCATCGGGATGATAACTTTTCTGATCCTCAAACAGCCTCGGCGTTCCCGGGTGTCCGATCTCGGGACAAGGCCAGAATACGCCTTTCTCCTTTTCGATCCGCTCCCACGTGATGCCTGCATAATCGGCCGTGCCGCCTTTGCTCGCAACGCGCAGTTCATTGAAGATGGCTTCGTTGTCTGGGTAGGTGAAAAATGACTCCTTGCCGAGGCGTCGGGCCAGCTCAAGCAGGATACGGGTGTCAGTCCAGGCGTTTTCAGGAGGCGTAACAGCCGCGCGAATCCGAACCACGCGAGCTTCCGCGCTGGTCGTCGTCCCTTCCTCTTCTTCCTGAAGGGATCCCGGCAGAACCACATCCGCATAACGGGCGGTTTCGCTCATGAAGAAATCAATCACGCAGAAGAAGTCGAGCTTCTCGAGCGCCTCACGTGCGAAATTCGTATCAGGATGGCTCACCATGGGATTGCAACAGATGTTGATCATTCCCTTGATTTCACCTGCATGCATCGCTTCGTAGAGCTCGACCGCGCTCTTTCCCTTTCTGGGGAGTTCGGTATCCGTGATTCCCCAGACCTTGCAGATGTGTTCCCGATGAACGGGGTTTTCGATGTCTCGGTTTCCTGGAAGTTGGTCACATTTATGACCGTGTTCACGGCCGCCCTGCCCATTTCCCTGGCCCGTGATCGTTCCATATCCGCAGCCCTCGCGGCCGATTCTCCCGGTCGCAAGCACCAGATTGATATTACTGAGAACGTTATCGACGCCTTTTGTGTGCTGTTCGATGCCGCGCGCATGAAGCAGGAAGCTGGTCTTTGTGTTACCCCAAAGCTCCGCGACCTTTCTGATCAGATCGGAGTTCACACCACAGATCTCTCCGGCCCATTCCGGCGTGCAGGTTTCCACTGAACGGGCCAGCTCGCTCCAGCCGCCGCACCGCTTCTCCACGAAGTCGCGGTCAACATGTTCCTTGCGGATCAGTTCATGCAAAATCGCCTGGTTCAGCGCGCTATCGGTACCCGGGCGGATGGCAACGTGATAATCGGCAGTTCGCGCGATTGCGGTCATCCTGGGATCGATCACCACGAGCTTTGCGCCCTGATCCCGGGCTTTCCAGATATAATGAATCAGTGTCGGGAAACATTCGCTGACGTTCGACCCCGCGATCCAGATCACCTTTGCCTTGGGAATGTCGGACCAGGTATTCGCCGCACGATCAATTCCGAAAGCCTTCTTGTTTCCGGCACCCGCGGAAACCATGCAGAAGCGTCCGTTGTAATCGAGGTTCGCGGTATTCAAAGCGATCCGGGCGAATTTTCCGACCAGGTAACTCTTCTCGTTTGTCAGCGAGACGCCGCTCATCATGGAAAACGCGTTTTTTCCGCTTTGAGCCTGGATCCCACGGATCTTCGAAACGATGAGATCCAGCGCCTCATCCCAGCTCGCCTTGCGAAAGCCCTTTCCCGTTCGAATGAGCGGATCGGTCAGGCGGTCCGAATGGTGAGTCTGCATGTAACGCTTCACGCCCTTCGGGCAAAGCCGCCCTTCATTGAAGGGGAAATCTTCCCAGGGCTCAAATCCCACCACCTTGTTTGCTGCTACAGCGAGTTTTATCCCGCACTGCATTCCGCAGAAACAGCAGTGGGTTTTGACGAGCTTCTCGGGTGCCGGTTTGGCGTCCCAGCCCGTGGCCGGTGAGTCGGAAATATGCGGGCCGTATTTCTGAATGTATTCTTCGGGCGTCATCGTGAGGCGGGCCATCATTATCTCCTTAGTCGAAGGCGCCCTTGCGAACGCGGGAGTGAGCAGCACCGATCAGGAGTCTTCGCCCCTTCGGCGAAATCTCATTCCAATGGCAGCGGCCAGGCTGATCAGGCGAATAGTCGAAGCGGAGTTCAGAAAGAACCCCCTTGAGATCCTCGGTCTGCATCTTCGGCGCGAAGGGCTGGTGCGTGACCGGACACACGGCCTGTTCTTTTGCGGCGTTGAGAGCCTTGTAAAGGGCGACTCCGATGGAAGCGGGACGCTGAAAAATATGAAAGAGCTTCCCGAAAGGCATGTACAGCAGTGTCCCGATCACCGTGATTGCATGAAATTGGGCGAGAACGCTGTAAAAGTAACCGTCCAGAAATTCGTAGCTCACCCAGAGAAGCAGACCGCTGAACGCGATGGCAAATAGCAATATGAGCGGCATGAGATCCTGGGTAAACCGTTGAATCGCGATTTCCCCGTGATCGGTCATGCGTCTGAAGAGCGCGATTGCAACGCCCGGGATCACGAGAAAAGAGCTGATGATCAGGGCGTGGAAAATGGCCCAGGAAAAGACTCCTTGAAGTGGAATCTCCTGCACCTTCATGCCGAAAAACACGACTTCATAGGTTGGGTCAGGCCCGAGCGCACCCTGCTCAAAGTGCAACCATCCGAACACGAGAGGGAAGGTGACTGCGGCCGCAAGTGCGCACCCGCTCAGGATCAGCATGTGAGCGATATAACGAACCGTTCCTCGGCGCAGGATGAAGTTCTGCAGGACAAGCCTGGAGACAATAGCGCGCGAGAGGAGGACGAGAGCCGTGGATTTTCCCTGCCAGAGGAGTTCCCAACCGCGGCGCCAGTATTTTCGGGTCGGAGGCTTGGTAAGCCAGACGGAATATCGATAGATGATGCCGAAAACCGCGAATAGAGAGGCAAAGGCGTATCCGGCCAGCGCCCAGTCAAAGTCCTGAAGGTTCCTGCTTCCGACCACGATGAGCAAAGCGAGTAGGGCAGTCCCGATTGCGCCGTTCCGTACGGCGCCCCAATGCAATGCTCTGAGCCAAAAGTTTGCCAGCATAGGGTTCCTTCAGTTTTACCATTGAATCATGGCTAATCGCATGTGGATATCCTTTTTATGAAATAGGATATTTGGCGGTCGCTGTCAATTCAGATCCCGAGCTGGACCTTTACCTCGCCGGTCGCGAGACTGACTGCGGCCTTGGAGGGGCAATGGATTGTTTTTCGAGCTGTTTCGTCACTTCGTCGCTGACCCTGGGCTCACAATCCCGGGTGATAGCTAAATCCGCGGCAACACCGGCCGCCTCCACTCGCAAACCGTTGATCACATCAGCTCGGTCTTTTTGAGCCAGGACGATGACATAAACGTTCTTTTTCCGGTCAATGAGCAAGGAAGTGCCGGTCGAGCCCATGTGGCCGAAAGAACCTTCGGTTTCAAAATCCTCGAAACGGTCGACGATTTCACCGATTCCTCTGGAGTTCAATCGATAGTTGTCCAGATCGAAACCCGCCCCCCGAAGCGCCGGGCGATTGCTGATGTTGCGATCGTGGTAATTCTCAAAAGTGATGTGCCTTCTCTTGGTGAGCGCGAGGTAACGTTCGTAGTCCGCTTTGTCGGGCGTGGTCATTTCCTTGATCGACTTGGATGATAGAAACTTTTTGCCTCCCGCGGTCTTTCCGTTCGCAAGCATCATCTTCGCGAATTTCTCCAGATCTCCTGTCGTGGAATAGAGTCCCGCGTTTCCGGCGCTTCCTTCGAGAGCTTTGGAGAGTGGATCGTTCGGTTTCCTGCCGAAATGAGATTGATTCATTTTCAGCGGTTTCAGAACCTCCCTCTCCACAAATTTCTCAAAAGCTTTCGGATCCTGTTTTTTGTTCTTTTTGTTTTCAATCCTGCGAATGATTTCTGACAGAAGGAAATAGTTGGAATCGCGGTAGGTATGCGGAGGAATCGACGATGCGCTTCGTCTTGTTTCTGCCGCGATTGCCCGCGTCGCGAACCGTTGCCGTTTGATCAGGGAAAGTTTTAAAGAGCCCGCCAGATACCTGCCATCAAGTTCTTTGAGTGCCGCGCGATGCCGTAAAAGATCGTCGACCGTGATGTTCATCCCGGAAAACTCCGGCAGGTACTTTGAGATGGGATCACTCAATTTGAGTTTGCCCATTTCTTTCATCCGCATGATGGCGGTGGCCGTGGCAATGGGCTTCGTCAGCGAGGCAAGGTCGTATCTTTTGTCTTTGCCCGTCTTATAGGAGTTTTGAAAAAGCGGTTGGTCCGGACGACCGATGAGCAGGCTGGCGCGGCTGATATCATGTTTCTTTCGAATGGCGTCGTTGAAAGTCTGATTGATCCGCGTTGCCGCTGCCGCGCATCCCGACGTTGCTCGTGGGGTGAGCTGAGCCTGGGGATTGGCCACCAGTTTGGCGACAGATCCCAGGCTCGCCTCATCATAGGCGTGAGATGGCTCGGGCCGCACCAGCCATGGGCTGGCAGTCAGAGATAAAATCAAAACCAGGAAATGAACCGACTGGGTGATCTTCACCTTGGAACCCCGTTAGCTTGATTATAGTGCGCATCGGTGCAGGCGGCAAATGTTACCGCAGCCGGCAAATCCGAGGGGAGTGCCTAGCAAATCAGGCGGAAAAGGCCCCTCTGGACATTACCCTTGAGGTGTAATACATTGGTCTCCGAGGCATGCATGACAAAACCTGTAAACACTGAGTTATTGAAGGGAAGCTCGGTCACATTGATTCTTTCATCTTTGGATCGGCGTGACATGTATGGCTACGAGATTGCAAGGACACTCGAGGTCGCTTCGAAAGGTTCGTTCCTGATGAATGAAGGAACGCTTTATCCCATACTCCACAAATTAGAACAGGATGGGGCGGTCGCGTCGTATTGGGAAGAACACGAGGGTCGGAGACGTAAATACTACCGCCTCACCAAATCGGGCCGGACGCTCCTGTCAACGAAACAGCGGGAGTGGCTGGATTTCAAGTCTGCGATGGATCAGGTGCTGACCTTTGAGGCGCGCTTAAATGCTTCGTGGTCTTGTTAGGGCACGGGATGAATTCCACAATCGAGAGTTACGCTAAGGCGGCTTCACGTGGCGTTTTGTTCGGAAGCACGCGCCGAAAAGCCCGAGACGAACTTGTTACGCACGTTCTGGAGCGAGTTGAAGAACTAAAGTCCGAAGGTCTTTCTGAAGATCAAGCTGTAACACGGGCGATTTTGGAAATGGGGGATGCACGAATGGTTTCAAAACAGTTTGCGAAGTCCTATCGGCCGGCACTCATTCGGAGAATCTTGCTGGGCTTTGTGGGTGCACTTGTTCTCCTGGCTGGGCTTTCGGTTACGCTGCAGATACGGTCATCTTTTTCTAGAGCGGATGTGATCAAACAGTCAGCGAAGCAGTTTCAGCAGGATGTGATCAAGGATCTGGAGATCGTCCGCGCGGAATCGTTCTTTAATTCCTCTCCCGGGGAGCGTGATGCGGGGCCTTATCTGAACGAAATGCTCGCCGGTGACATCGAGTTGTCAAAACTCCGTTTGGATCATGCGAAACTCATGGAATATGATCATTGGGATTTCACGCGATCCGGACCTGGCAAGGCTTTCCTGAAGTCGCACGAAATTATAAATCCTTTCGATCTCCCCGCTCCAAACATGATGACGTTTTTTGAGTACCTCACGGCGTTTTTGGAATCTCCCGGAGCTGAAAAGGATCCTCTCTTCTCTTTGCGATTCGTTCGTCACACAGCGCGACTTCTCTATTCTTCGGAGATGATAATAAGCTCAGCAATAGCCGTGGCCCTGCTCGAACAGGAGAGAAAAACCTATCAGGCATGGGTAAGCGCCGGGAAACTGCGAAACAGCGAATGGACGCCCCTGGATGAAGCAACGTTGGAGGCTGCAGCTCGCGCTTTCAGAGCATTGCCAGCATATTATTATTTAGGCTATTCGGAAAACCGCATGCCTGATCCTGAGCGCTGGTGCGGAGCAATCAACGAGGCAGCGGCTATGGCTTCTTTCACACGGCCTTTGCTGGAAGGGCAGTTTCCCCTCGAAGGCTCCTATCAACATAAGTTTGCTGAGTTCAGCCGGATTCTCGAGGCATCTCGGCCATTCTGCCGCTTGGACGTAGCTCATCGGGTATGGCGCCAGGCGAATGATGGCATCGTCCTTAACACGCGTTCAGTCATTGGTTCCGGGTCATTTTCCGGACGCCTCATTCCGTTCATGTTGAAGTACGCCCATGCAGTCCCTTATTTGCGGCGTGCGCTTGAACCGACGTTTGCAGGGATCGTCGGCATGAGCTGGATCAAGAAATATGAAAACAGGAACACTCGCTGAGTTCTCAACGGTCTCATTCGGATTTTCCCGATCGCGATTCCAGGAATTGCTCTTTCTTTTTCGGCAGCAAGGTAGGATCGCTGGCCATATCCCTGAAGTCGAAAAAGAAGGGGAACCAGTAGTCTCCTTTAAGAATCTCTTTCGCGACCGGATACTCGAACAGGCGTTTTAAATAATCTGCGTAGCGTTCCAGGTACTGCGCACCTCTCTGAGAACCCGGTGAGTCATCGAAATCCTTGAACTCTGTCACTCGGCAGAAGTGTAAAAGTGAGAAAGTATTGTGCGTTTCGGGTGCGTTCTTGTTCTTGAATTCCAGATCAACGAAATAGCGCGAGGGTTTGTCGAAGATGCTCACGTCAAGCTGGACGCCTTCGTTCTCAAAAAGCAAATGGTAAGTGCGGATTTCAGAGGGGGTGGTCCAGCTTCGTGTCTCGATTTTCCAGTACTGATCAGCATGAACAAAACGAAATGGCCTCAATAGAATTCGCAACGTTTCGGCGAAAGGGGCGACTTCCGGAGCAGGCGGGGTCGTTCTGTCCATTGCTGTTTTATCCATTTTATTGAATGCCTTTTCCGAAGACGATTTCCATCTCCATATCATAAAAGGCACTCGCAGTCGGACTATTGAACGGGTTTCCAAGGTCTATGATGGTGTAGCCTTCGTTCTTCAGGCCCCTGATCCAAGAGAGATTGAGCTGATAGAGTTCCGTCTTTGGAATGGCTTCATAGGGAACCCAGCCGTTTTTAAACTGTTTTGCATAGTCATCGAATGCCTTGAGAACGTCTTGATCCGGTTTGAACCGCTCGACTCTCATTCCGTATTCGCCGAGAATCGTTTTCGTTTCATTCACCACTTCCGCCATCGGACGTCCGATGATCGCAACCTTCTCATTTCTGCCCGTCGTTCCCACGAGAATCCTTTTGGGACGAAGGTGCTCGGGAAGAGCATTGAGAGCCGGATGCTGGCGTGCGTATGCCGCGAGTTCGGTCTGAGTGGTGAGGATCCCGCGGGCGAGCCGGCTTGTCCCAGGAAGTGCTCTGGACAGTGAATCGAGTGAGGTTCCGAGCGCGCGTCCAATGCCGCTGCCGCTGATCGACTCACTGGCCGATGTCAGTGCCGCTTTAAACGGGGAGGAGGGCAGACGGGCGAGCGGCTGGCCGATCGTCGCTCCAATCAGAATTTGCGCGAAGAGTTCACCTGAGGCATGTCCAATTTCAGCGGAGGTGCCTGTCTTGAGTATTCTGGCGAAATCAACGAGGGGTTCAACCGCGTGCTGGACGAATCGCACGGGATCTTCCGTGAGATCCCGCATCACGCCGGAGACGATTCGATCCCATGTCCCGGATTGCGTGAAAATCGCCTTGCCGACTTCCGTGGCGGAATAGAATCCGTCGTAGATTCCTCCAGCCAGGCCGGTCGTGAAATCGTGAATACTTTTGACGGACCCATAGGCCATGTCCATCATCGTTTCGACTATGCGCCCCGAACCGCCGCCAGCGCCTTTCGCGAGCGCCACGGCTGAGTCGGCGAGGCGCTGCGACGAAACAGTTTGTTCCCGGAGGTAGTTTGTGGCGCTTGAATCCAGATGAGCGGCTACCCCGGCTTTTTCCAAAGTTGAAAGCGTGTTCGTTACCAGCGCCTGAGTGGCCTTGTGCTGCAAATCCAGCGTGGGGCGTGCCACGCCAGACCGGCCGAGAAGCCAGTTTGCAAGAGGTGCTGAATCGCGTCGCGTCTGGAGCTTTCCTTCAGCCTGCTGGCGCAGGAGTCTTGCTTCGTCCCGGAGCGCTGATGACACTTCACGGGCCGCCGAACCGCGAAGATTCGCGAAATGATCGGCCAGATTCAGGGACTCATGTGCGAGCGTTTTCTGCGGGGACGATTTCGTTTTCTCCAGGCGTGAGCGTTCCTGGCTGAGTCTGGCATTTTCAGGGCTGGAGCCCTTTGGAAAACGCTCGCGCAACAGCCGATGAAGGGTATCTCCGAGAGATGCCGCCTCCGGAGTGAGCTGGTCTGGTGGAATCGAGGCAGAGAGCTCCTGAATGCTTCTGGGGTGGGTGAGGGCGCGCTCCAGGAACGCTGCTGAAGGGTTCATGACGGATGAGGAGGATCGTTGGTGTTGAGCAAGTGCATCGCGTGAGCGGGATTGCGCCGCGGAAGCGCTTTCCTGAATGCGTGCAAGGCTCTCGTTCATCGAGGAAAGCTCGCTTTGAAGTTGCTCTTTGGAACTTTGCCAGTTCGATTTGCGTAACTGATGATTGTCCGCCAGGGTTCGGATGTCGGCAGCCAGAGCGGTTTGGTAACGCTCGATTTCGGCTGCCATATTCTGCGAGACGGCTTCATAAGGGCTGGGTTGACTCAGATAGCCGATCACCGTAGCCAAGCCCTTGATCGCCTCGGGCGACAAGTTCCCCCAGTTAGAGGCCGAAGATGAAGACGAAGGACTTGCGTTGGGTGCGTCGGGGAATCCCACGCTCTGTGTGAATCGATCCGGAGTGTTTTGAAAATTGAAGTCTGCGCCCAGGCAGGTGAGGTTGCTTTCGCGCCGGATGGTTGGTCCGTTGTAATGGTAGCACATCGAGCATCCCCGGCCAAAAGTCATGCAGGAAGACACGACATGAGGTACGGGATGTGAGAACTCCGGTACCGATGACCACGCAGTCGGCAGCAGAACGAGGATCTGAAGGAGCACGAGGATCATTGGCAGCCCTCCATCGTGGAGGGCGAGGCCTGAGAAAACTTCGCGATGCGCGCGCGTGTGGAGGCCAGTTTGGCCTGGTACTCCGCTTTAGCTGACGTAAGCGCCGCCAGTAGAGATGGCGCCGGCTCGTGAGTTTCGGCAATGAAGCCGATTTGTGCCAGATCGGTCAACAGAACGCTTGCGAGGTCTTCCAGACGCGCAAGCTTTTCGGCGCAAGTGCCGGAACGTTCAATCGTACGTGAGAGCCGGTTCACGCTCGCACGCATCGTCTGCAGGTCCATTCCAAGATCCGCTTGTTCGCGGGACTTCTGCTGTTCAAGCAGCAGGGCGATCACGCCATCGGCTCTCAGAAACTGTTCCAGATCCAGGGGGCTGAGACGTGCCGTCACATAGTTTCGTGCCGCCTGCAAGGAGGCGCGCAGGCCTCCAATGGCGGATTCCAGGAGGGCTAAGGAATGAGTGAATCGCTCTTTAGCCTCTGAAAAACGCTCCGCTTCGGCGGAGCAGATGGACTCGGAGAGTTCGAAAAGATCGTCGCCCTGTATTTTGGTTTGATTGAAATGCTCAATCGCTGCTTTTGCTTTGCGGTTTTGTTTCTCCGCGGATGCTCCCGATATATTGCCCAAAAATTCTCCGATTCCGTTGGCGATCGTGGTGATCAAGTCGGTACTTACGGAAATCTGATAATTGGGATCCGCACCGACAAAGGTCGGCGACGGAAGACTGATTTTGCTCAGTTCCGAGTTGTCAAAAAAATCCCTTGAGCTGCAAGACTGCTTCCATGCGTCCAGTGAGGCTCGGGTGAGTTCCAGTTCCCGTTGGAGTGTCAGAAGCGAGGAAAGCCCGGCTTCGATCTCGAGAAATGTAGGCGTGAGTTGAATGTCCTCGGTTCGAGAAATGTCAGAAAAAGCCGAAATGGCCGCGGTGCGCTCGGTGTAAACCCGGATTCGTGTCAGGAGAATAAGTGCCTGAACCTGATGGGCGGCAGCCCATCTTTCCTTGAGCTGTGCGGTGGCATAGTCGACGGACAGGGGACGCGCCTTTGCATGGGAAAACGTCTCCAGATCGTCGCCCCAGTGCTCATCGCAACCCATTAATGCGACAGCAATGAGTGCGATCGCAAAAACACGTGGTTTCACAGCGCGGCTCCTGGCCCTGCGGTAACAGTCGAGGCAGGTATGCCGGTCAGGTCTGAAAGTTCTTTGGCGTAGAGAACCAGTTCTGCTTCAAGTTTCTTGCGCATTTCGTTCAGATCCCTGCGAATTTTCATGAGCGAGGCGATTGATTCAAGAAGATTCCGCTGTGACGAGCCGGCTTCTCGAAAGTCCTCAACGATTTCCAGAATGGCCGGATCGTCTGTACGGGAGGATAGGGCGTTGAGCAGGGGTTGAACGGAAGAAAGAAGGGGGTCAAGATCGATATCCCCGTCGTTGGCCATCTTCAACAGACGGGCAATGCTTTCGGTGAGCGGCGCCAGCGGAAGCAATGTGAGGAGTTCGCGTCGGTCCTTGTACAGGAACTTCAGCGTTTCCAGGTGGAGTCTTCGCGCTTCGTCGGAGATGGCTTGGGTTGCCAGTTGAATCTGCCGAAGTTGCATTGAACCCAGCTTGAGTTCATTTTCTTCCAACAGGCTTTGAAGTAGCAGTAGACGTCCATAGGTACGCGGGAGTTGGTGCTCGAAGGTGGAGGTGACGTTCTGAAGCCCGCGGGTGAGTTCGGCGACGACGTTCAAGACAGCAGCGGGCGCATCGGTACCGGAGGACTTCGCGAGGAATTCCGCCGATTTTGAGAACTGGTGGCGCAAGTTGTTTCTTTCCATGTCGGCCAGATCGCTCTGCGGGCCGGGTTTTCCGAAGTTGGTGTGAGTGGTTTGGTTTTCCAAGAGGAACTTCAGGCCCTGATAGACGACGGGAGGTTCGCCGTGAGCACCGATATGAGTGAAGTCGCGCGCAAGATGAACGCGGACTTGAATGGGACCTTGGCTGCGATCCACGCTAATGGGGGCATAAGGGCTTAAGCGGATCACGCCTCCCAGCTGAGGGGCTTCGACTTCGACGACTATGGAACCGCCGTAGGCGGGGATAAGACTGCCGGCTTGGTCCTGATGCGCGGCCTGATAACTGAGTAAGAGCATAGGGTCGCAAAGCGCCGGGTTGTTGCACGCCGGAATGGTCGCCGAACCGGTTACGTTATATCGGATGTGAGTGGTTTGATCCTCGTCGCCGGGGCCCAGAAACGCTCCATTTCGATGGCCGCCCTTGGCATAGGAAAATAGGCGCGCGGAAAAGCACAGGGCCGGGCGCTGAAGAGTGCCGGCGCAGTGCGTGGTGATAAGATCGTTGATGCCAATATTGAAAGCGCCTTCCGGGCCTCCGTTCAGACTACAACGCTTGCCGGACTTAAAGTTGGCGATACTGGTCCCTTCGACAGAAGAGGATTCACCCAGACAGCGGCCGAGTTCTCCGCGCCCGGAGAATTTCCAGTACATGTTCGGAATGCCCGGGTCTCTCTGAACGAGAGGTGGATTTGCGGCAGGGGAAATCAGCATCGAATTGGAAATAAGATGATGAAAGAGTTCTGTGCGCAGATCCGTGGGCAAAGAGGAAATCTGCGCGAGAGCTTCGGCTTTCCTGGCAAGACGGTCGAGGGCAGGCGAGCTGGTTTGCGGAGCCAGGAAACTCAGTGAGGGCGTGTTTCCCTTGAACTGAATGAGAGTACGCCGGATGATAAGCTGGTTTTGGAGTCGTTGCTGAAGACCATGCGAGGGCTCGAAACCGAAATTTCCTTCGAAAGTACAAGGGGCAGGAGATCGGATCGCAATATCGGCGAGGACTGCATCATCATCTTCGGGGAGTTTCCAGTCAGGATCGAGGGTGAGGGCTAGGTTTGCACGGGTTGCGAATTGCTTATTCGCTCCGAGCGCCAGGTCTTCAAGCCAGGGCCGCAAGGAAGCCCGGGCTTTGACCGGATCCAAGGCGTACTCCGTCGCCGCCACACGATTCCAGAACAAATCTGAAAGAAAAAGGCATTTCTCTGCCGCTGCAGGAGAGTAATCAGTGTCTGATAAAGTCTGGGCTTCTGCGAAGATGATCCTTTCGATCACTTTCAGCGCCTCATCGGAGGTGAACTGAAAATGCCTGAGAGTTTCGCGGCGGCGGTCGTCAGTCTTGGCGTCTGCTTCGAAGGAGCCCTGCACTTCTGCGAGAGCCGTTTCCTCGGACGGAAAGATCGCGGGGTCCAGAGGTGCTGAGGGTGCTGCTTCCGCTACGGGAACGGAGGGTGTGGCAGACGCGCTCGAAGAGAGGGAGGGCGGTTCGGGGTGCGTACATGCGGATAAAAATGTCACCCCGGATAGAAATAGAAGCAGGGGCGTTTTCAGGAAATGGTTTTTCATTTTTCACCCGCTTACGTACGACTGCGAGCAGATGCTCGAATTAGAAGCGGACAGACTATACGCCTTATAACGCGCTGCGTCAATATGTTACTGTTTTTGCTTTATAAGGGTGGAACTACCTGTAATCCAATGTTTTTTAGATTTAAGCTGCTCGCACTCTTGCGAAAAGCCATTCGTGGATTTTGGCGACGCCAGAGCGATCGAAAAGATGGACCTCTCCGTCCATTTCAGAAACCTGGATTCGTTCTCTCGCGATCCCCATCAGGAATTCTCTGGTTTCGGGCGCTTCCGCCGACAGAAACGCTGACGATATTGCCAAAACAATTCCCGGCACCTGTTTTGCTGATTTCTCTATTGCAAACGCATCCACCAGGTCGCGTCCGCAAGTATCCCATGCGATTCGTTGAAGGTTCCCCATGACTCCGCGATAGAGCGTTCCGCGATGTGCGATAACGATTGTCTCCGCAACTCCGAGGAGTTTGCGGGCTTCTTCGAACACCTCATCCAGGTAATGCAGGCAGAGTGGCAATGCTTCACCGTTCCCGGGCTCGGCCGAAAGGGTCGTGATGAGGCCGTCACCATTGCCTTTGTCAAATGTTCCGCCGAACCGGTTCGCCAGTTTTCCAGCCACCCCGTAGACCGTGCTGAGCTTGATCGCCAGAGCGGCAGGATCGTTTTCGCGTCGTGAGGCATCCGTGGATCCTCGCATGTCCTGAACGAGGATGGGTCCTGAGAACGTCCCACCCGCCAAGATGGGTTGATCGGCCGAAGCGTTGCCGAGGGCACGGATCAGGGCCGGATCAGCAAACCGTCCGATCACGCGTTCGGCCGCCGAAAGGCGTTGATTCGCATGCAGTTGCTCGAGGTGATAGGCGAGATAGTGAGTCGGCATTTCCAGGATTTTTGGTGTCTCAGGCGCAAAGAACTCCTGGTCCGACCTTTGAAGAAGACAGACCAGGCCGAGGACCTTGTCTCCCAGGCAAACGGGAGCGGTAACAAATCCACGAACCTGGCTGGCTTCCAGTACATTCACGCTCGGGGCGGCCAGGAGGCTGTAGTAGACCCGAATGTCGTTAATGAAAATTCCGCGGCGCTCATTGATCGAAATGGCGAACGGGCTCAACCGATTGGTCGGTCTTGCGCGGAAGGGGATGCCTTGCCAGAGCGCCTCGAGGCCCGGACTCATTCCAACAGAACTCAGTAGTTCGAGTCTTTCCGTGTCGGCATGGTACTCAAAGTACATGCCCATGACCGGGAACTCTTGGGTGACATGTTCAAGGAAGAGTCTTGCGGCATCCGGCGCGCTGGAGAGAAAGGGCGCTCTTTCAGAGAAATTCTTCAGGATTTTTGCGGTCACTCTCTCATAGGAGGCTGATGCGACTTCCTTTCGCCTGACCAGCTGCGCGGACAGCAGATCGCGATAGCTGAGAATGACTTCTTCAAGATACGTCCTGAGATCCGTGTCCGCTCGTATCAGGCCGGGGTTGCTGAAGTCCGTGAGAGAAACGGCTCCATAGACCTCGTTATTCACGCGTATCGGCAACACGGTTGCTATGTCGGACTTATACCCATCCTTTTGCCCGAATTTGGAACGGCTAAGACCTTTGTTGAATACGCCTTCCTCGGACCACCAGATGGCTTCATCAGTCTGGATCACGCGCGCGAAGACGGGGGGGAGCTGGCCGTCCTGAAATTCGATACGCTTACCGTGGCTGCTACCGACAATGAGGGGCGAATCGAGGCCCAGGTAACAGATGGAAATCCGCTCTGCGCCGGTCGATTTCGATAACTGCTGCGCCATTCGGTACAGCAGATCCTTCCATTCCGGAGTGGCGGATGCCGGTGCGGCTATCCGTAACTTATTCAACTCGGCAGTGAGCTGGTTTCTCTTGTGCCAGAAATAGTTGTGATGAAGGAGTGACAAGATCGAAGGCAGGTTTTTCACGACCGGCAGGGCAAACAGTCCGAGTGGTGACAGATACAAGCCACCCAGCAGGGGCGCTATTCCCTGGATGACCAGAGTGTCGGAAATGAGCAGTAAGGAGAATGGAGACAACAAGGAAAGGTCTCGCCAGTTTCGAAGGATGGTGATGATCGCGATCGCAGAGGTCCCGGTGACCACCCATTTGTAATAGACGGCAAAGAAGAGATCTTTTGAAGGCCAGTCCACAAGGCCGGGAAACACGAGTGCCGCATACAACGCCAGAGCTGCCAGCATCGTGGACTTTCTTTTCAACACGTGCGCGAAAATGGCGGGGCCCCAGAACATCCTGGGCAGACCCTCGATCAGGGAAACCGATGCGCCCAGGCCAATGAGAATCGAATCAAAGTAGTGGCTATAAGAGAGAAGGGCGGCGACGGTCAGGGCAAACGGCAGGATTGCGCCGGAGTTCTTAGTCCGACTGCTCGTGCGCGCGGACCAGATGAAAATCTGCAGGCCGCATAGAATCAGCGCCGCGAGAAGGTAGAGATGAATGTTGTAAAACTCAAATAGCCGTCTGAGCGTTTCCAATGCCTGTGAGGGCCCCACGAAAACATGAGGCGTCGACATGCCGAGTTTCCGGGTGCCGATGGGGGATGCGCTGATGACTGTGACATCCCAGGCATTGCTCGTTGGCGAAACAAGTGCCGGCAGTCGGTACATCCTGAACTCAAACCAGGACATGCGAAGCTCTGCCCGGCTTTTGATTTCATCGAAAGCATGGTCATTGATGCGTACCCAGGAATCGGCAAACGCCCCGTAATACCCGATCGACAACTGGCCGTTCTCCGGAAGACCCGAAAACCGGAAGTGAGCCTCTTGGGTGCAGAGGTCAGCAGAGCACTGGCGAGCCGGTTTCCTTGCTTCCGGTTGAACCGTGGTGATAGCGCGGTTTTTCACTACGGCGCTAACAGTCCAGCTGCGGCTGATTCCGATTACCGCGGGCAAGATGATAAGCGCGATCGCAAGGCTCCACTGCAGCTTGCGATTGGTCGATATCATCCGGTCAACCTCCCCGATACATCGAGATACTGGAGCAGGCCGTTTCCGCGAATGGCCTGAAAATGGAATAGCCTGGCGCTGGCAGGCATGTCCGCACTGAAGACGATTGCGTCCGTGGCGCCCATCAGAATTCCCTGGCCACCCGGGTCCTTGCGTAAAGTATCGAGCAACGTCGAAAACCGGCAGCCAGGGGGAAGTCCGATCCAGAGTGCTTCCGAAAGCCCGGTCAGATTCGAAAAAGGTGGCAGTCCAAGTTGCGCCACGAAACCAGCGGGACCGTTGGCCGTTTCGAGAAGGAGAACATTTCGGGTATGTTCCAGACCGCACTTGTTCAGGCGTTCCCGGAGCGATTCCGAGGCGTAGGAGTCTGCGCCCAGACCGAGTGCATAGAGAAGTGGTTCCGCATGGTGCTTCTTCAGAGCATCGAATTGCTCGGGCCAGCGTTCCTGCGTCGGTAAAGTGATCCGAACGTGATCAACTGCATCGATCGTCGCTTCGGACGTTGTCAGGTCCACTACCCACGCCTCTGAGAAGAATGCACCCTGACTTGTTTTCCTGGATTCCCAGAATCGCTGATTGAAATGGGAGGCCGGGTCGTAAAGGGCGATCATGGCATCTCTTGGTCTCAAATGAGGTGCTTCTTGAAAGTAGAAGTCGCGTATCGCGGAGGTGAGAATCTGCTCTCCAAGCCCTTTCGCTTGAGAAGAGTGTCCGAGCTCCTGTATGAGCCAGCTGTAGTCCGAGACTTTGATGAGGGACAGGTGCGTATCTACTTCGATTTGATTGCTCGATCCGGTGAACCTGCGGATCCAGGTGCCAGTTCCTTCAATAATCGGAAGCAGGGTCGGCACGCGAAGCGTTTCAAGCGGGCGCACCCGTTTACCCTTAAGATAACCTGACCGGAGCATCATGCTGAGGATCCGCTTCTGTGCGGTTGCAGCTGGCAGCGACACGAGTGAGTGACGGGTCCATCGCTCGGAAATTTCGAACCACGATCCGAGTTGCGCCTTTTCATTATAACGGAAATCAAATCCGGCGCGATTCTGCTCTCTCCAGATGAGTTTTGCGCGAAGTCCCATGCCGTCGAGTTCGCAAATAGCCCCGACCGGCGGAAACGAACGCTCATTGCTTCCGATAAGGATTCCGGCAGCGCCAAACGTCGAAGTGTCTTCGAGCTGCAGGGCGAACGAGAGCCCGTCTTTCGTCGGCCAGTGAAACGTTAATTGGACGCCCTGCTCGATCTTGTTCCTCTGCGGGCGAAGGGTGGCGGAATCGGAAGCTGCCGTTGAGTCCGCTTGAGCGGCCACCACGATGATCAGCGACTTATGTGAAGTCCTGATGGCCGAGACACGTCCAAAATGGTGCAAAATTTCCTTACCTTCAGCAAAGGCCCGCACGCGTACTTTCGTATCGGGAGTCAGCGGGACGACCTGTTGGCCGAGATCAAGCACGGTATGTGTGTCGTCTGATTCCAGCAGTAAGCCGGTTGCGCGGAAAGCTTCGCGACTGATCTCGGCCAGAAGTGGGGATTTGGAAATAGACTCGGTTGCGGTCCGATTCGTACGCCGACGTTTGACGATGGTGAGAGTATCGGGAATCTGGAAGGTGTTTTCGCCGCGGCCTGTTTGTACAACGTCTGCCTGATAGTAATGACCGTCGAGTTGAAAGCAGAAGGTCCCCCGGCTTGGCAGTTTTCCCTCTGAATCACTCGAGAGGACGAATGCGGTTCCTGCAGCCCGGTCCTGGTCATCCGGCAAGTTCGCCAGGACCTCACGGCTGATCCCATCCGTGATGAGTTGAGCTGGCATCTTTAAAACGGATAGTTCCCGAAGCAGTCCCTTGATGAGTGAGGGGTTTTGCAGTGCTTCGATCATGCGATCTTTTCCCCGAGCAAGAGGGCGAGGCTCTCTCGCATTCTGTTCACAGCATTGCGCCAAGGTCCGATCCAGACAGGGGGAAGGAGCTGTTCACCACTTTGCAGCAATTCAAGATCTTCGACGATCACGTCCGGATCGGGAAGGGTATCCGCACAAGCTCCCATGAAGGAATCGGCGTTTCGCAAGCGAACAGAGCTCGTTTTGTGATGTGCGGTGATGATCGTCATCAGTCTGAACGCGGTTAACTCCAGTATCCGTTCAATCGACGGTTGCGCGCAGGCCGACCTGAACTCAACTGTTCCGAAGCTTCTCGGAGCGATAAAAGTATAATCCCGGCGAAAGTCCTCGGTGCTGTCGAGCAGCTGCTGGTATTCGGACCGCGAGGTTGGAACGGGGTCAGGGAAACCGAGAGCTCTGTACGACTTCAGATAGTTGTCCCTGTAGATGAGGGGGCGCACACATCGGGCGTTCGTGCTTGAATCCGCGCTATTGGAGAAGCATAGCGGAACGAGGTATTCGAATGCATACAGGGCTGGCAAGGCTGTAAAAAAGGGTTCCGCCAGGATGTTGAAGTGCATTTGCGTTGCGGCGATGGTTGCGGCAAACAGGCGGTCCGAGTATTTCCCGCCCGCGGGAAGAGGGCGGGTCATCAGCCACTCCAGCCTCGTGCCCGGTACGGGAATGATGCTCGCCGACGGTATTCGAATGAATGCCTCACGCATCGGAGCCAGGCCATGGAAGCTGAACGCCGCGTGGAGATCGGAGTAGACAAGGTTGTAATCAGCAATGAGCTCCTCCGGAGTCCTGACCGGTGGAAGGGCAAACTCGAAGAGGTTTGTGCAAAAATCATTTTTAACCGCCACATAACCGGTTCGTAGCTCCCGGTTCACCTGTAAGGGCCGCCCATCCGTATCGGTTCGTGCAACGCGATAGCCTTTCCGTGAAAGCTGTTCGAAAACGGATTTCACGACTTCAAGAGCGGGAGGATGGCCGTCCTGAAATACGAGCAACTCCTGTTCAAGACCGATGAACAGGGATTCTGGATTCAGCATCCAGTCGTCAGCATTCTGCTCGAGAGTTCTCGCGGAAAAGTTTTTATTCATTGTGAGATCAGGGCTCATTCAACTATTCGGATGTGCAGGACAAATCCTTGATAGCTGTGGCGAAGCGAGTGGGGTGTTGCGATTGGTCGATCGTCAATCGGTTGACGCGAATTGAATGTGGAATACGAGGACGGCACCTGCGATCAACTCATATAAACGCAATGCCACTGCGGTCCGGCATCAAACTGACGGCGGTTGAGGCGTGAAGTCCCTCAGTGAGCAGGTTCCCCTGAGTGGTTCTCCATGACTTTCGAAGTATAACCTTGCATCAGCCTCCTCGAACTCGCTGATGTGGTCGGTGGCGTCATATTTCAAGATTGGGTATACGGGGAACAGTGTCCCGCCAGGAGTGCGGGGCTTGCGCCCGATGACGATGGTGGCGCCTTTGTCGTGCAAGTCCATTTCGACGCACGTCGGGCACATGGATGCTAACGGCGATATTGTCCATCCAGAAGTGTAGGCTCCGTTAATGATTGTTTCACCATCGCAAACGACGCGATAACCAGAGTCGCAACTCATACTTCCCGACGGTTGCTCCGAGAAACTGCACGGGATGATCGAAGCTCTACACGTTCCTCCGCCTTTTCCTTTAAGTTTAAAACGGCACTCCACCACATTAAGGTCTGCGAATGCGTTTAAGCCAATGGCAAAAGTGGCTGCGGCAACTACAGCTAAGGGTAGCTTTTTCATTAACTGTGCTCCTGCACAGTTCGCCAGAAAATGTTAGCAACTTCCGTACGGCCGCTGGGTGTCGATAGCGTTTTCGTCTCGTTGAGTCAGCTGCGATGCGGAATTGCAGCTTCAGCTGCCGCCTGGGTAGAACGGCGTGCCTTCTTTGTGATCCATGGTTAACAGTCGCGATCTGCGAGCTTTTGAAACGTGCAGACCTAGAGTTGCTTCGTCAATTCGTAATGACGTCGAATCTCTCGAAACCCGAGCTGCTGGTTAAGTGTCAGCATGGGATTGTTGATCTCGTTGTCGGAACGGAATAAGACGAACCCTCTTTTAGCCGCCCAAATCATTCCGTGTCGTTTCAAATACCGCATCAGACCTTTTCGACGATACGCCGGCACGATGCCCGTCACTCCGGAAGTAGCTGCGTTTTGTGAGAAGCTTACGATGTTATGAACGCCGATGACTTCATTTGAGTTCATCAGAAACAAGCAGCCATCCGGATTGAAATGACTTCCTTGCCAGGCATCTTTTAGGGTTTGGACGACCATTTCTTTTGCAAACGATTCCTGTCCGGGAATGTCACATAAAACGTTGCGTACGCAGTCAAAGACGAATTCGAATGTTTCTTCCTGATGAGCCTTCTTTAAATCAGCAAAGCTTTTTATAAAGAAGCCTTCAGGCAGACTCGGGTAAGGCTCTGCGAGTAACGCCATAAGTGGGTACTCGGATTCCACATATTCATGAGCAAGCGCGAAACCATGTGTCAAGAACTCGTCGCGATAGGAAACGTCAAAGACTGACGTCACGACGCGGTGAAAACGATTTTCTCGCAGGGTCTGTTCGATCCTTGAAATCAGGTCGTGAAATCCTCGTGCGTCCCAGGCTTCAGGATTTATGAAAATAGACAGATGTGCGGAGTCCGGGGAATCTGCGAGAAAGTATTTCCCGAACTCCACCAATCCGACTCGCTTACTATCGGACATAATGAAGGCAGTTAGAAAGAATGTGCTCTCTCCCCGCTGCCGGAAGCGGGTTTCGTAATAGTCGTGAGTTCGATTCTCGAGTCCGGTGAGTTCCCGATAAAGATGCAACAGGGAGGGGTAGTCGGTGGATGGTTGAAGAAAATAGTTCATACTACCTACGCCCGATCAAAGGCCTCTTTGAGCTTCGCGTGGTCCAGTTTGATCATCTGCCACATGGCGTGCATCACGGCCTCCTTCTTCTTCTTGTTCTTGCTCGTGTTCCAACGGTCAAACTCCGCGGGCACGATCTGCCAGCGCACACCGTACTTGTCTATCAGCCAACCGCATTGAACGGGTTTACCTCCGCCGCTGGTCAGTTTTTTCCAGTAAGTATCGATCTCACGCTGGGTCTTGCAGGGCACGACAAACGAAACGGACTCGTTAAAGGTCATTTTGGTGTATCCGTTCAACAACATGATCTTTTGTCCCTGCGCCGTGAGGTGAATGGTCAAGACCGAGCCCTCCTTAACCCCCATAGGATTGCTGCCCCAGTATGAAGTCTTGCCGAGCTTTGTACCCTTGAATACCGACTTGTAGAACTTGGCCATATCTGCGGCTTTGTCGTTGGACCAGATGCAGGCGTAAATCTTGAGCATGATGGCGTATCTCCTATGGGGGAGAGTATACATGAGCAAGGCGTCACAGACCATTCTGACGCAGGAAGGAGACGTGAAAACGCGGTAGTGGTGGCGGCGATGCTGCGCACGGATCGTCTTTACCGCTACGGCGTCGTAGTTGAAACCAACATGGATCCTATTTTACCCGGCGGTGGATCCTTCATTACGGTTCTCTTTCAGTTTAGAAAATTCGGACCGCGAGGGTAACGCCAGCCTGCCAATACTTCAGCTTAGGTGAGAGTGTCGCCTGCGGACAAGACGAACGCCGATGAGGCCGTAAACAGGCGTACCGCTGAGCACGGCCAAAAGCACACCAGCTGCTCCGAATTCAATGCTCCGTCAGCATTTCAAAATACGTCGGCCCGATACGTGATCCATTCACGATGAAATCATCAATCCAGTAACGTCCGTCCACGCCACTGCTCGCGACGCCCGTCCTTCGATTTCCGCCGAGCGTGATCTTGTTGTAGAAATGATCGAAGTGCACGAGCTTAAGCTGATCCGCGGCTGAGTAATGTCCCCGTATCCTGCCCGTTCTATCGTATACATAGAATTCAGTTTTCCCGTCACTATTATTGGGAGTGCCGATGTCGGAAATGACTTCGATCGCAAACCAATCCCCGGCCGCATCTGTGGGATGCACCTGATTTATGTCGGCCCCCGTGGCAACGAAAAGTGGATCGTTGTTCCTCATTGTTTTGTTGACGTTGGCCCACTCATAGTAGGTGGGTGGATTGGAATTCGGAGTGAGGTGCGCAGCTGAGACGTTTTCCGAAAAGTAAGCCTGCCCCGAATTTGAAAGGCCACCACCGTTTATGTTGAAGATCGACACGTTCGCACCATATTCCGTGGTTGTTTGCGGCGAGCCCTGCTCGATAGACACCTGGTCGGCGTCCGACCCAAATCTTTTTATGGACGTAAAGCCCGCGCAGATATCGAAAAACTTGAATACCCTTATATATCCGATATCCGCCTGCGCTCCGGTGAGGCCAAAGAAAGTGGGCGCGAATTTGACGAGCATGAACAAGTGAATTTTCTTGTAGCCGCTCTTTCCGGAAACGCCGTCTCCAAAGTACATTCCAAGCCGCTGAGCGCCGATTCCGGCCATGGCTCCGGCTCCATTGTCGTTGTCTCCCAGATTCATCATCAGGGACTTCCCGGTCCCCCTCCAGGTATTTGCTCCATGATTTGCGATAATCTTGGGCCACCCCATAATCGTTGCGCTTGCGCCCGAGGTTAAACCTGTCAATCGTTCACCCAATTTATAAGGGTCTGTGGAAGAACCCGATGTAGACCCTGCAGCAACCCCATACAGGCGCAAGTAAGTGATCCCATCGAGCACATGGGTTTCTTGGTAAACATAAAGCTTACCTGCTCCATTAGTCACCGTCTCACCAGCTTGAAATGGACCGTTCTGGATTGTGCCCACAATCGGAGCCGAGGACTTGTTCGCCCAATAACCCCACTTCGAGCGGCTGCCATCTGCTTTCTTCGGGAGCAAAGCGGCATCGTAGGCTTGAGCTGAGCCCGAACTGGAAGGATACAAACCGTTCGCGCTCCAGTCCTGTAGCTCGTCGAAAGTCTCGACAATGTCGAAATTCTGTTCCAGCTGCTCCTGCCAATTTGTTACAGGAGGTGTCGTAGTGGGCGACTCACTAGGTGCCGTAATGGGCGTCGTTTTAGAAATGTTTTCGATCTGAATCTGACGACACCCTGCGGATACAGAGGCCACAATAGAACACGTAATCGCCAATCGGCAGATCAAACCTTGATTGCACATGGAGCTTCCCCCGCCCTTGCTTCTATTCTATTACAGCCGAAATTTTTTTTCCTCGTACAGAAAGCATCTGTGTCAGCGTGGACCTAGCGCGGGCGACCAGAAAGACTCTGTTTTGCTTTTTCGAGGTCCTTTAACGCTTAGCTTTCCTGGTTGATTGTCGGTTGCCCACCCGATCACTGGAAAGCTCGCGGTAGCCATAGCCGCTGGGGTCATGCCTTGCTCCGTTTTGTCGTCCTCAGCCTGGCGGCTTGGTTGAAGATCTGCGGCCCGGGACCTGGAGTGGGCGAGTTCTGGGGCAAATATGACCTGCTCCCCGTAATGCGTCCCCACACAGCGCTCTTATTTGCGGTCATTGCAAGCGCTCCGTTGGAGCAGTTTAATAGGCACCTAAATATTTTAAAACCAAGCTGGGGAAAGATGAACAGAGAGTTCGAAGACGCAGCTAACTTGTTCCTCTTTAGCCAGATGCAGACTGCCTGGAATTCAATATTCGAAAAAGTTACAGGTAATGATGTTTCTCTGGTGATGGACAACTGCACGTTTGAGAGAGGCGACAAGATCAGCTACTCCATTTCTTCAAACGATTTTATTGGCCCAAAGTATCTTGTGACCAAAGCTGTATCCGATCAAAAAAACGACGTTTACGCATGGGCCGTTCCGTTGGATCTAAAGAAAGGCCTGAGACAGAAGATCGCGCTTACGGATTCAAACGTGATCAGGCTCAAGGCTAAGTTCCATGAAATCATGGGCTCGCAATAGATGGGAAGATTCAGGTTTGTTGCCCGCCGTAATAACATCACACCAAGCCTCTTGCCGCGTACATCTTGTCAAAGACAGCGCGATAATCCCGAGCTGCGGGGTATTCGGCATGGGGCGATATTTCGCAACATCTCGGAAATACGATCAAAAAGCATCGCGCTCACCCGCGCTTAGCGGACGTGTAAGAATGTCTGCGGCGACACGCCGAGCGGACGGCCGTGCGACACTAATATCAAGACCAGTCGTATTTCATAGCCATGGGAATGTTTGCTCAGCTTGGAATGCCTGGAGTATTTTAATGAGAACGTTGAAAATCCGAACGGCTATGTTTTTGCTTTTCGCTGCAGGTCTTAACTTCGCCTGTGAGCGCGATGTGAAGCTCCCCGGAGCTATTGATCAGACATTGCCCACTACCACCAGCCCCGCTCCGCAAAATCCAGGAACTCCGGAAACGCCCTCGAATCCTGAAACACAACCGAATCCCACCGTGGCGATAGACGCAACAGCCATCTTCAGCGATGATTTCGATAGCAAGCCGGACTGGTCGGTCCCGTATACCACCTATGATCAGAGCTGTAACAAGGAAGCGGGTTGTACGAATTATCCCGAGGGGTATTACGGTTATTACATCAGCCGTTCAGTCATTTCGCCGCTTACAGGAAATGGCTTGCACCTAGATTCGACGAATCATAGAGGATCCTCGGGGAAAGGTCTTACCTTTTGGGATCAAACCAGGGGTGTGGTGGAATGGACTTCCGGAATGCAGATTGGAGTGGATTTCCCGGCGCAGGAAGCTGTTTACGTTCGTTACTGGATCAAGATGCAGCCGGGATACCGTTACGACAAAGGAACCTCCACCAGCATGATGAGAAAGCTGAACCACATCAGTCATTACCTGTATAACGGGAAGCCTTTCACTTTCTTCACGGCGGGCGGATTTTTTCCAACGACAGTGAATCAACTCGGGTTCGCAAACGCGAATCTGGCGAACCTCTATAACACTTTCTTCATCCGGCCTGATCCCAGTTACAATGGAGTGCAAGCCAATCCGATGCCGAATGTTTTCCAGGGGACCGCAAATTCAACTGGCATCCGTAATCACTTTGATCTTCCGAACGATGATCTCCCGATCGGCAATTATAGTGGTACTGGAACCGAGTACAACTCGCCAGGAATGCTGGCCGATGGCGGCTGGCACTCACTGGAGTTTTATTTGCGAAACAACTCCGCTCCGGGCGTTCCGAACGGGGAATACAAATTCTGGATGGATGGCGTGCTGCAGATATACGGTGCTGGTTTGATTTACAGGGAAGCGGCATCGAATCTGCCAAAGGCCATTTGGAACTTCGTTCATGTCGGCGGGAACATATATAACCCGTTTCGCGGGTCAGGAATCAGCGGAGAACAGTTCTACGCCGTCGATGATCTGGTGATCAGTACCCATTACAGCGGGCCGCCGGCCACTCCTGTTAATGTGGTCGCCAGCAGCGTCACGCCTGGCGTCGTACACCTCGAATGGGAAGCCGGGACTAACGGAGCATCTTACCTCCTGAGTGGCTATCGAATTTATTACCGAGCCGCGCAGGGAGGCGCCAAGAATTCGGTAAGGCTTGGGAAGAATCGCGCCGCCGACATTTCCGGGCTTGTATCGGGACAGGAATATCAGTTTCAGGTGACGGCCGTGAATCGCGCCAGCTATGATTCGAACGAAAATGAGAGCATCACGCCTCTTCCTGTTTCCGTCATCGTGAAATGATGCCTCAGTCCAACCGCTGTTGATCCGTCGAACCAGACTTCACTGATGCCATCGGCAACTCGCGGTGCGCTGAGGATAATAGTGTGGACTTGCGGAATGGAAGTCACCGGCAGGGCTATTCGCCGTGTATTCGGGAGAGTATCGTTCCGAATTATAGAAGCCGTTTACCGCAGGAATGAAGAACAGGGCCAGAGTGATTCCAAACATCCAAAGCGAGCCATTGATGATGTTGGCACTGGAGTGTTGTTCCACGTCATATGCGGACTTCATATCTTCGGGTTCGGTTTTTCTCGGTTTTGCTCCAGCCCGGTAAAGACTATTCCGGAATGAAATAGGCGCCGGAACGCGCGAAGGAAATCATCAAGAATCTTTGCTCCATTGTGTCTGTCGCTCATTGGAAGATGCTTCATTCGCATGGGATTGTATGATTCCCCTGAATAAGGGTTAGCAGTTCATCTTCAGATTCTTCACATGCATCGAACGGATGAGCGGCTGAATGGTGTTGCGGCAGAGGTAGGCGGAGGGCTTGAGCCTGAGCCGAACCCGAGTCCTCAAGCAGGTGTGCGTCCAAGGCTCAGATTGGTAAGTGGTTGATTTCTCATGTTCCCGAAATATTCCCCAATCGGGATTTCAGGGCGTGAGGAAAGAGAGGCTCTAAAAAACAAAAAGCCCAACCCGCGAAGGATTGAGCTTTTTTTGTTTTGGTGCGGAGGGCGGGACTTGAACCCGCACGTCTTTCGGCACACGCCCCTCAAATGTTCTGAGCGATTTCTAGAATTTCGAAAAATCGCGTATTTAGCAGTAAAAACCGGGAGTTTTGACCTCAGGCGGTGTCGCCGATTTTCACTGATTTTGATGTTTTTTGGGTCCTTATGTTCCCAAAATGTTCCCAATTGACGTTTTTGTAGCAAAAAACGATAGAGGTTGCCCGCCCGGGAATTGCCGTGGAATCGGCGGTGACGCCGCCCTCCTGGAAGAGCAGGCAAATCCGAAGCATCCTGAGCATGAGGAAACGCTAGGCTGGCTTGGGGGGATACTTTGATCCGGCGGCATTCGACCCGAACCATGTCAAGCAGGATTATCTCTGGCACAGAAAGTGGTGATCGGGTTCATCAATAACCTGGTCTAAACCCGGCGTACTGTCCTTCTGGACTTACTCAAGAACAACTAGAGGAGACTTTCCA
>Ga0209518_1001377_pt1 | contig 26280 bp, 36 predicted proteins | sample RifGroB1_FD_183993 | JGI IMG/M metagenome (GOLD analysis project Ga0209518, IMG submission 183993) | Groundwater microbial communities from Rifle, Colorado, USA - Groundwater B1 (SPAdes) (version 2) | ecosystem: Environmental > Aquatic > Deep subsurface > Groundwater | place: Rifle, Colorado...
CAGGGACTAGCAGGACCAAAACCATTAAGATGCGGATATTAATGGTTAATACTTGTCCGACTGTACTTTGATGCGCGGACGCGCAAAGCCTGTGAATTAAGTGCTCGTCGCCAAAGCTTTTCGGACGCGGGTTCGACCCCCGCCGCCTCCAAATAATTCCACTTTGGTTCCCGTGGCAGTTCCATTACAATGGACGTATGGGAACACAAATACAAGTAAAATGCGGGCACTGCGCTACAACTTTTAGCAAAGAGCTAGGAGAAGTGAACCGCTCTGCAAAGGTAGGTCGCGCCCACTTTTGTAGTAGAGCATGCGCTGCCTCTTCTAACAACGCAATAAGAAGAAACGAGGACATTCTACTACGTTGCGAGCAATGTGGTGAAGAGTTTGCAAGCACAACTGGCTGCAAAGCGGCCAAACGTTTTTGCTCGCGAAGTTGCGCATCCCGCGGCTCTGTCACTGAGTATAGACGAGAGGCGCAACGACGAGGAGGGATTGCGCAGCAGCATAATCTTCGGTCGTCAACCGCAACGCTAAAAATGCGTGAAGACTGGAAGTACGTGCTGCTGCGCCCGGTGCTAGAAGCCTCTGGCAGAGAATTTGAATTTGAATTCGGACTAGGCGAGTATGTGTTTGACCTGGCATTTACAGCCGAGCGCATACTCGTAGAGTTCGATGGGCCGGAGCATGCCTATATGCCAGCGAAGCTTACCGACATGGCCAAGGAACGGGCGGCTTCCCAGGCAGGTTACAGACTAATACGGAAAACGATCAGGAAAACGACCTGTATTAGTCCGGACACCATCCTAGGCATTTAGGGTTCGACTCCCGGCGCCTCCACAACCTCTGCCCACGTGGTATAATAACCGCGTGGGTATTTTTTTGCCCGCACCTCGGAGGTATGATGGTAATTCTCGTTGAGATAACGGGCCCAACGACTAACAGCGTGGTAGCACTCTCAAAGAGTTCTCGCTACCTTGAGAAACGGCGACCCGGCACACGCGTACTAGTATGGTTGGCTAGTACGCCACCACCGCCTGTCGGGAGCCAGATAACTGCTGACTTCATTCGACAGGACGCGCAGGAAATATTTCCGGACAAGGATGGGGACACGATAAAATTTTCGCGTGTGGCAGGCGGACCGGAGGAAGAGGGGAGGCTCATCAACACAGCCGTCGTCTTTCCATTCAGCGGAGCCGACGAGCACCTACTGCTCTCGGCTGTCACTGTCAAGGGCTAATAAAGAGCGGGAAGCTTACGCCGCCCGCTCTTTATTAGTCAGTAATAGCCCCGTACACAGTTAGCAACACAAATATAACAAATGCTACGGCCCCTACTGGCTTCAGAATGGCTTCCTCTATGAGGCTATCCGAAGTAGCCATTACTCGCCTAGAATCTTACCCACGTTTATATTGATAACAAAGGTCTTGTCAGACTTCTCCCCTGTTACCTTCTCTCGCACGTAGTTCACAGCTACAGGCGCCAGCTCCGTAATCGCCAAGCCCGCCAATGCCTTCAGTATGGTTCCGTACATCACCGCCTCCACAGCATCGTGCCGTTGGAATTGAAGCCAGCATCGTGCTAGCTACAGTGATGTTATACCAACTTTAGGTCGTTGTTTGCTGCGGTGTCTTCTCATCGAGCCACGCCTTGATCGCAGTGGCGTCTGCCGTATCCATCTTGTCGATCTGTATACAGAGGTCATTAAAGGCGTCGGCAGTGGTGTGCCCATTAGCGATTAATAACTTCAATATCGACAGTTGCTTTACTTCTACAAGCGCTGCTACTTTCTGCAGCATCCCCGACATGTTTATCAGCTCTTCTATAACAACTGTGGCCGCGTTTATACGCGCGTCGGCGTCTTTAGTGCGGTCATTGAAAACCGCGTAGCTACGTTTCAGTACCGACTGCACATTCGTGTCACTCGTTGGAGGCGTCGTCTGTTCCATCTGGCTCGTCCTGTCCACCGGCCGTGTCGGCAGGCTCTTCTGTTATAGCACTTAGGTCTAAGTCGAATTCGATGCTTGTTATAGAAGTAGCGCCGGCTGCCGCTGTCTCGGACATTATTCCCAAACTCGCCGCTACCTCGGCCAACGCTTCCTTGCTCACACACTTATCGTCACCAAGGATAGACTTGTAGGGGATGTTGCTGCCACTAGACATCTCGGCGACTAGCCTATTACGCAGCCACCCAAGCACCGCGACATGCTGGTGCGCCATGTCAACCCTTACGACTATCTGTCGCATGTCTACGGACATACTACCCCCTCAGGAAGCTGTTTACAGACGCCGACACTGTTTTTCCCGCAGAGATATCTTTTAGAAGTGCGTCTCTGTAGTATATAGCGCGCGTCTGTGAGTTTCGCATGGTGTCGATTGTCTTCTCTACCGAGGCCACGCGTTCTTTGTTCTCGATGCCTTGCTTGTATCTTACGAGCTTATCGGCCTTGAAAGCCCGCAAAAATATGTCGGCGTTGGCCTGCAGGTTTACGAACAGCCTGTCAACTACGTCAGCCAGCCTTGCTGCAGGTACAAAGTACTCTGTTGTCTTTGCAAAGTCCATCCGCTTTACTGGCGCTTTGCAGTGCTCACAGAATGCAGTGCCATTCAGAAATGACGTTAGTTTCTCCATTATATGGGCGGGCAGCTCAGAACCGGCTGAATCGGCTTTTTTGATAATGTCCACCTCATCCTCTGTTAGGTCTGGAGGCTTTATATCGAACAAGCCGAGGCAGCCGTTGGTCGGGCACCATCCCATCATCTCATCTGCAGCAAATAGGCCCATCGTAGACTTGCGCCAAACCGTCAATTTGGCGTGTATCATGCCGTTTACTAACAGCCTGGTGTTTACGTCGATGATGTAGCCAGCCTTCTTGGCGAAGTCCGTTAGTTCTTCGGTAGCTAGGTCCTTCTCTACAAGTACCGTTGTATCCAGAGTATTAATGACTAATACATCTGCTGTGGCAGTACTCATCGAAGTGGCCCAGTCTTTACAACGCCAGAGGTACCAGTACCGCCAGAGCCGGCTCTACGCACCAACCCAGGGTTGAAGTCGACCACAGCCGGTACTGCAAACCCATTTGGCATTTGCGGTATGCTCTGGTCTACGTCGGAGGGGCGCACTATAGGCCTTGGAACAGACGTGGCCCTTACGCCGGACTTCAGCAAAGTCCCTACATCTGTTGTTACAGACGAGGCTATCGCTGTGGCCGTATCCACCGGGGGCGTTTTAGGCATCGTAGGTGCAGTATCTCGTTTGCTCTTTGGCTCAGATATTCTTGTTACTACGGCCACCAGAAACTCTCTTAGATTACGTACAGCGGCGTCTATGTTCCCATCAGTTGTGAGTGCGATAAACCAGGCGTACTTAAGCGTATCTCTGTCATACGTGTAAGACGTTCCTATCTTTATCTCGGCACCCTCAAGGTCTTTCTGGTCTCTGAGAGCACAGAATAAGAACCGCATCCACGCGTCGCTGTCTAGCACCCTAAACCGCATGTTCAATGACTTGCCATCTGCTGCTATAGCGCCAGACAGAGTCTTCAGCATTGAGACGTTAGCCGCTGTAGGCAGCGAATCTAGGGTCTGAGTTACTTCTAGGACAATTTCAAGGTGTTCTTGCATTTTGTCAGTCCAGCGGAATAGAGATTGCTTCGGTTGCGTCCGCAAGCTCAGTTGATTTAACGGTGGACAGCAGCATCAGCGCTATCTTTGTTTCTTCTAGCTCTGGCGATACCGTTACTGGTATCCCCATAAACCAGAATGACTTGTTGTCAGCACCGTCGTCGTGCCTGCATCTAAATAGCTCACGCTCTCTAATCTGGCAGGCAGCTGCTATAGACGAGAACGTGGATGTATTAGGCACTAATAATCTAATAGGTAGTTTATTCATAGACGCCGCGATAAACGCCGCAGCCAGTACCCTGTCTATACAAGACAGTGTAAGCAGCGTGTCATCAGAGACATCCAGCGCTGTAACGCTAACTCTGGCTATTACATCAGTTAGCGAGTCTTTGTGCGTGCTTATCAGCGGCGAGCCGGGGTCGGGATTATTCCAGACCACGCGCATGGACCCTGACGCTAAATTTACTGTTACTTCCAGTACGTCTTTGGCGAGGACAGCGGCCAGCAGACCTGGTATATCCCTTACATCCTCTCCAAACTGGAGTGTCGCAACTTCCAGCATTCTAACGCTCCTCGCTAGCGCTTGGAACTTTCAGCGCCGCTTCTTCCTGCGCCTTTAGCTGCGCTATGAAAGCTGAAAGCACTGCTGACATCGTAGTGCCTTTTGCAACGCAGTAAGTCTTGAACCATATCCGTGTGCCTACAGGCACGCGCATCTGGAATGACACATCTTTTGACATTTCACGTATCTCAGTAGCAGAAGGCCGAAGGCGATTGTATGGAGTAGTTGTGAGCCCGGAGTAGACATTGCCGGCCACGAAAACGGCCAGATAATCGTTGCCTAGCTTCTCAATATTCCGAAGGCGGGAGGCCTCACCAAACAAACTGCGTCTAACAGTAGTCCTAGCTTTACGAGTATTAATGGCTAATAAACGCATGGCGTCTTTCTCCATGTAAAGCATAGTCCTATGGGACAGCCGTTGCCTGGCCCTGGCGTAGCGTCCTTCTACTTTAGGCACCACCTTTACGGACGGTTGCCGAGAAGTACCGCAAAACCTGCACTTAGATATGGTCTGCGTGTCTTTTCTCCGCAATAGCCTTGCGCACACGCCGCAGTGCCATATAAGGCTATTCAGCCTCGACTGCAATGACAGGTTTGACCATTGGCCTGTCTTTTGCAACTTCTCCGGAAGGCTGGGTCTCATCATCACTGTCCTCAGAGCACGCCTCGATAATTAAGAAGGCAACTTCCTGCGGGATCTCTAGTGTCACTCGTCTAACAGCCGCGCCAGTATTAATCACTAATACAAGGTGCCCGACGCTGGTAGGCTCTGCTTCCTCGAACGAGATCATAGTCCCGACAGATTCTATACTTACGTTCATTCCTCAATCTCCTCTATAGGACGAATTCGGTATGCACCGCCACGTTCCGCCATTCTGGCCAGTTTACGCGCAGCGATATCAACGAGTTCTTCCTGTGTAGCTGTGAATGGAAACATCGACTCTTTCAGTCTGGCTGAGAATACCTTTGCAGCGTCTGACCCGGGCTCGCATGCCTGCAACATACCGGCGTAGAACTTTGCCTCGTCATCTTTCTGCGCCATAAAGATAAGCGCAGCTTCCTTTAACGAGTTAGGTTCCGCGGCAGGATTGCAGGTCCGCTGTATCTTTGCCCGGTACCAGTGCCTATCTACTCTCAGCCATCCTGTAAAAAAATTGAGTCAATAAGTAGACGTATAGCTCTAGCCTTGAACCACACGTAGTTGTGCGCCACTAACCGCATCACTGTTGACTCGAGCCCTCGTGATAGGTCGTCTGCTCGATTACTGATGCAATCCGGATCTTTGGTGTCTAGCGCAGGCGTGCCCTTGGGTGTTCTGGAGACATCACCGTACTCTCGCCCGTTTATTGCACGAACTGACAGGGCCAGCTGAAGCCGCAAGGACATCTGCGCGACCATGTTATTAGTTCCGCCCTCTTTTAGAACCGACGTGTGCGCCATCTGGTCGCACCAAAGCTCGTCTGCATCTGAGAGCGTGAGGAACTTTATAACAAGCTTTCCTTTTACTATCGGAACAACCTGTGAAACAGACCCGGTCAGGATTAGCTCGTCTAGGTCGAATGGGGCACAACGAGATTCGATGGCCTTTCTAACAACCGGCCTATCCATCCCTACGTGGGTGTAGGTTGTATCGTCCAGGTCGTCTACCGACTTCTCTTCAGCCTCTTTATTATCCGTTAATACTTTCTTAGCCTCTTCAAGCGCCTGCTCTGCCCCACGGGCATCGCTTAGGATATCCTCAGTCGTCCGCTTCCTTGAGGATTTGCGTGCTGCTTCTGCTATCTCGGCCGGTGTCATTTTCTTACCTTCATTCCAGCAAGTACGCAATTTGAGCAACTGAACGTGTGCCACTTTAGCGCGCACACCAGGTTTAAGCACCTGTCGTAACTAGGGCAGTCTAGCGCCCTCGCTATAGGCTTGGTATCCGACTTCGCAATTCTAAACGGGCCAGTCCCCAAAGAGGCTGCGACTGCGTCCGCTCTTACAACACGAGCATACTCCTGCAGTGTAACTTGCGTCACGGTTGTCCTTTGTTATTTGGCGGACATGTACTGATGTCAGTACATTATCACTTACTAAAGCCACTTGCAAGTAAGAACTGTCTCGCAAAATAGCGTTATTAACGGGTATAAGCCCTCTGTTGCTGACGAACTACTATGTACACTAACGCCATTTACCAGAAGGAACACGGCGGTAACTCCGCTCGTATATTTCTAGAAGGTAGACAGAATCCAGAAGTAGCAGACACTGCAAAGTGCCTACTAATATTAATGAGTAATAGTGGCGCAAAGGTCCCTGTTGGGGCTGATATTGCCGCCGAAACCGATGGGTTCTCCATGGGCATCTATCACGGAGAACTCCGGTCATTGCGTACAGCCGCTGTTGGCTGGTTACGCGAAAACAGCAACGCCACCTAACTAAGTGGTGCAGCATTGGAGACGTGTATGTGGGAGCTAATTTTAAAGTCGCGACTGCGTTTGCTGGTCAGCGTAAGTCATAAGGCGCAGGGGCTCTTTTCCGGAACATTCACTATCGATGGCGCCACGCACACCGTAGTGATAGATGCGAAGAAGGGCAGAATAATCGGGGCCGGAAGGACGCTGTTAGTCGCAGTCCTCCCAGAGCACGACGCAGTGGCGGCGATTATACTTGCGGTCAACACTATTGCTGAGCAGCCGGAACTCGCCTGCGATATGGTAAATAGAGCGCTGGGCGTTAAGTCTGCGTCTCTAGAATCTATCGAGGAAGGGTACGACTATGTCAACGAGGCGCTTATGGCGCTGCCGGTAGGCGTAGTCTCCGTGCTTAGACGCAAGGGGCTGCGCGTAGCCATAACCACGGAGATGCTAGAAGATAAGCTTTTACGCGGCGTACGAAACTGGAACGTACGCGCTGGCGATACCTCGATGCACGAGTCGGTTAGGTTCTTTGAATCGCGGGATGTTCCGGAGGGATTCCGGTTACTGCTGGAAAGGAGCGGGCTGACTATAGCAGTGAAAGAGGGAGCGTTCGTGAAGCTAGATTGACTGATAGCGGGGGCGTTCCCGCTATTTTTTAGCTCAGTCTTTTGAGGACTGGCGCGTGTGGCCTAGATACGCCTCTATCTGGTCTGCGAGCTTCCCGCCCAGTTCGTCCACCTTTTTGGCGGCGGCGGAATTTCCAGACAGCTGCTGCTTTACGAACAGTATGGCGACCTGGAGCTTTTCGTTCCCAGTGGGGGCAGTCGCGCCCTCCGTCACCTTTTTACGCGCCCACTCCTCCGCATACCCAACAGCTTTGTATACTGTGGTGGCTATCAGCTGGTCAGTCGCTGAGTCGATCTCCAGGCCGTACTTTGCGCCAAGGTGCTTCGTTACCTTAGCGAGTATTGCCACTAGGAACGCCGCTAGGAACGTCGCGAGTAGCGGAATTAGGATATCCATGATCTGAATTAGGTACGGCATTGCTGTGACTCCCATCATTGTTTACGACTATTATTAGTCATTAATAATGATAGCCCAACGTGGCAATAAATACAAGCAATTTGGTATAACTAATTACATACGTGTCAGGATATTACGTACGACGACCGCCCATACATACTGGCGACAGACACACGATTGGAGTGCCGCTATGACACAAGTAATTCCAAAAGCCATTGTAGTTAACAACGAGGTCCCTGATACGCCTGTTCGTATCCATATATTCAGGGACAGAAATAACGTAAACCTAGATCCCGTGCACTGGTACGCAGACCCTAGTACTGACGCAACAGCTCCGTCAGTGTACGACGACGACGAACTCTCCAACATGGAAAAGGGTTATGTGCTCCTGTGGAAGGACGAGTACGGAAAGCGGAAATTCACACTTCCGTATCGATACGTAGACAGCACACTTTGGCGGTACCTGGCACTATGTAAGTCCTTCCAGTGTGAACGTGAGAATCTGCTTGGCGATAAGGGCAAGTCGGCTACGTTCTGGACGAATCACAAACTGGCTACGCAGTGGTTCTCATTGAACACTGCGGAAGGCGTGGACTTTACGGGAAACGTTGAGCGGTTCTTACCAGTATGGACAGTGAGGGAGGATAGGCCCAGCGCTGACAGACTGCTAGAGAAGGTGTCAAGCTGGAACGACCGCGCAGATGCGATACTGGCGGAGACAAGTACGATAACAGCGCTTGTTCTGGAGGAGTTAAAGAATCCTACGGACCCTTCAGACCTCATAGAGAGCATAACTACGCTACGCCTTTCTGTAGACGCTGCGGTAGCACAGGCTGTGCAGTTTGGCGATGAGATAGGAACTGTGCGCTATGCAGTTCCTGAGATGGATAACTCTCCGATATTGCTGGGGTTTGCCGACCGACTGAGCAACCTGCGCCGCGTTAATACTGCGCGGTATGTAACGCAACTGCGGGCAAAGGACAACGCGAAAGAGCGAGAAAGTCTGCGGGAGCGGCTGAGGGAAAGTGTAAACGCGGCGACTGAGATATCAATGCTTGGCGAAATATTCCCGGTGCTGAAGCTTCTGGAAGTAGACTCGACTGGTAGGCAGGTGACAATAAAGACGCTGTCGGGGGTGGAGGTTAAGCTGTCTGTGGATAGCCTGTCTGTCTCCGGGCCACAAGAGCAACTGGCTGCGCTACTTACTGGCGGGAGGATAGGCGTACAGGATGCTGCGGTCCCGAAAGCAGGTAAGAGAATCCTAGTCCGCCAGAAGCCGCCAGTCACATAGCCTAAAGTATTAACCATTAATACTAGCAATGTTAGTTATTATTAATGGTAATAACTCAAATGATAGCTATTATTAATGGTAATAACCAAAATGATAGTTATTATTAATACCGCGGGTTCTTGTCAACAACGTTGTTGACAGTGCTAACGTTGTTAGACTAGGCGATGCGACATCGGTCTAGTTGCTAAGAGCCCTTAGCACTGTCAACAACGTTGTTGACAGTTGCCTCCCTCGTTTTCACACCCGCTCATGCAGTAGCTAACTCGTCGAAACTAACATTACTAACTATATTAATAGACTACTTCGTTAATAACTATGGCCGACCATCAGTGAAAACGAGGGAGCTAGCTGTCAACAACGTTGTTGACAGTACTAACGCTATTAGCACCTAAGAGGAAACAGCCGTCCCCTAGTCTAACAACGTTTAGTGTTGTCAACAAGCCTTGTTGACAGTTACTAAAATGATTTAGTATCTAGTGCTATCGCGGTGCTAAAGCTCTTTAGAACAAATATTAATGGCGCGGACGTTTTCTGTTGAAACACCCTGCGCTGATGTATATACATACGGATACGCAGATACGGCGTCCTACAGAGCACCTAAGTATTAGTCATTAATAACTGCGCAAAAACTCGAGAAGTCCTGGTATAACAATGGAGCGCGACCAAACATAACGCGCAATGGAGTGATGATGAGCGACGTGATTCTGGAAGAGACAGAGACAGCAGAACTAGTGAGCGACGACGAGAGCCTTCTGCCCACAGAGCCTACGATTGAGCGCATCGCGCTTGACGACCTGGACACTACGACACTCGGCAATATCCGACAGGACATGGACCCGCTCTCACTGCAGGAGCTGGCCATCGATATCGTCCTTCGTGGCCTTATCCAGTACCCGGTGGTGGTCCTGCTCGCTGTCGGCGACGATGCCACAGCCTACTGCGTCCTCGCCGGCAACCGCCGAATCGCAGCGCTGAAAATCGGCCGCGACATGGTGTCGAAGCACAACGAGCGCTGCGCCACCGAGAACGGCTTCGCGGACTGCAACGAGAAGAACTACCCGCTGTTCGCCTACATGGACACGGAACTCGAGTTCCCGTACGACGACGTTCCCGTCATCGTGCAGTACTCGATGGAAATAAACGAGACCAGCGTCCACGAGCTGCAGCTTCGGGAAAACGCGATTCGCGCCGACCTGAACATCATGGACAAGATGTCGACGGCGTGCGCGCTCTTGGCGAGCGGACAGACCCAGGCAGAGGTTGCCCGGATGGCCGGCATCACGCAGGGCGCCGTGTCGCAGTACAAGACCGTCCACGATAAGTGCATCGAAGAGGTCCATGCCACTCTCCGCAAGGGCGACATCACGCTGGGCACGGCGCTGGCCATTGCGAAGTTCGTCGTGCCCAACACGTCGAAGCCGGACGTGGCCGCACAGCGCGAGGCGCTGGCACGCGCGACGGAGAAGTCCCGCAAGAAGGACGAGAGCGCGATTCGCCCCCGCAGCCTGAGCGACGGTCGCCGCCTCCGCGTGGAACTGACAGACGCCGGCAACTTCGCCGCCGCCGACCAGGTCCGCCGTCGTATCATTCAGGAGACCCTGGCGTGGTTCGACAATCCGGAGATCAGCGCCGCTGACCTGCTGGTCCCGCCGGAAGGCGGCCTAAACATCGAGGCCAATATGCCGGAGCTTCCCCCCGTGAAGCCCCCGAAGGCAGAGAAGGTGGAGAAGGAGCCCAAGGCAGCCAAGGGCCCCAAGAAAACCACCAAGGTCGAGGCGGTCAGCACGCCGGCCACCTCCGCCTCCGCTCCCCCCGCGGGCGCTCGCGCGCTCAAAGGCCCCGTGAAGCGCAAGTAAGCGCGAATAGTATTAGTCATTAATACTGAGCCCGGTGGTTAATTCCGTCGGGCTTTTTTTATTCCAGATGAGGTGACATTTGTCCGAGGCAACTCCGCAGGAATTGTTAACCGTCCACATAGACGCCGGGACAACCCTGATATGGGTGCAGACACATGAGGAAACAGTTCTGCAGGACTTCATCGTAGCAGGTGCTCGTGCGCGTCTGATGTCCGGAATGAGCGAGTGCGTATGGTCCTGGTCGCTTACCGCAGGGCTAAGCCTACTTATGAACCCTACGCTAGGAAACTCTGTCGACGAGACCCTCATTAAGCCTATGACCGCGGCTGGGGCGTCTCTCGCTCTAGATAAAGACGGGAAGTTAAAGGACTCTGTCGTAGACTTGGTGCGCGTTTTACGAGGTGTTCGCGAGCACGTCAGAATAGGCGGTATCGACGGTGAGAATGTGGAACTAGGCAAAGTGACCCACACGTGGGTTATCTACGACGCAGCTCAATTTCTTCTGTCGAACAATCCATACCCGCTGCAGCGGGTCCTACGCGACGTCGCTGCGCTTTCGCAAGATAGCCGCTGCACGCATCGTATAGTTCTAGTGGACGCTACATACGACCCGCCGGCGCGGATGGATAAGATAATCTCTTACATCCAGTGGCCGCTTCCATCGCGTACTGAGGTAGGCATCCTAGTAGACAGGATAGCAGCGTCCAGAGAGCTAAAGAACAGTGCGGATAATAGAACAGCAATGGTTGACGCTTTGCTGGGACTCACGGCGTACGAGATAGACCGCGTGTGCCTTACTAGCGTAGCGATGCACAACACGCTGTCTCCGCGCACTGCGCTACTGGAGAAGGCGGAGATAATCCGAAAGAGCGGGGTTCTACGGTTCTACGCCAACGAAGGCGGCATGGAGAAGATAGGTGGCCTAGGCAATATGAAACGCTGGCTGAACACCCGCCGAAACGCCTTCAGTCAGCGCGCAAAAGACTTCGGACTTTCACCGCCTAAAGGCATGATTCTTGGCGGGGTGCCCGGCACCGGGAAGTCACTGACAGCTAAGTGTATCGGAGCATCATGGGGCATCCCTGTACTGCACATGGACGTTGGCAGTCTGATGGGCTCCCACGTAGGACAGTCGGAGGGGATGCTGCGGAAGGCCTTGGCAGTAGCTGACGCTGTCAGTCCCTGCGTTCTCTTTATAGATGAAGGCGAAAAGGGATTCGGCGGCGGAGGGAAGGAGACGGACGGCGGGACTTCTGGTAGAATGCTACAGACGTTCCTGACGTGGATGAACGACCACACGACAGACGTGTTTGTTCTGCTGACCGCTAATAAGGTGTGGTTGCTCCCGCCAGAGTTCCTGCGAGCCGGGCGCTTTGACGCTATGTTCTTTGTTGACGTACCGACGCTGTCCGAGCGAGTAGACATTCTGCGAGTGCAGCTGCGTAATATAAAAAGAGACCCGACAACGTTCCTAGGTCTCAGTGACGTGGCTAGGGCGGCAGAGGACTATACAGGCTCAGAGCTAGCTCAGGTCGTGCAGAATGGACTATACGACGCGTTCAATGCCGGAGAAGAGCTTTCCGCCAGTCACCTGATTGCCGCTGTAAAGTCAGTAACTCCGATAATGATATCTATGCGCGACAAGATATCGGAACTACGCAAGTGGGGAGCTGAATCGGCGCTACCTGCTTCGCTAGTCGAGGAAGAAGTAGTGCAGACCACGCAGTCTACGGCAAAGTTCTCCCCAATCCGCCCGGTACTGAATAGACAGGCGCTGCAGCGAAAGACGTGACATGCTGGTGCTTACTGGACTAGCTAGAATAGATAGGCACCTCGGTGGGCTCCCAGAGGGCGTTACGCACGTCTATGGGCCGCCCGGCAGTGGGAAAAGCCTGTTCGGGCTGCAGGTGGTTAAGGCAAATGACGGAATAGTCATCTGTACCACTGGTATGCCAGACAGCGGGCTCCCGTGGCTGACATCCTCCGAAGCAGTTGTTCCGTGCTCCGGCGAGTCTATCGCCGACATAGGGTGCGGCCTGCTACGTTCTGGGTGCAAAGTGGTCGTGGTAGACAGCCTGCCTGGAATGGTCAGCACCGAGGTCACCAGTAAGCCCATAATGCAGGTCAGCGGTGCCGCCACCCAGCGGCTCATATATCACAGCCTGTCCGAATTAAACGCAGTAAGCACCGCAAGAGGGGCTACGGTATTAATCATTAATGAAATACGCGTCGATATAGAGAATCACAGGGTTGGTCCTTACATGCCCCATATAACAAGGGACAGGACCATAGTACGCAACTCTATATCTTGCAAGCGTGGCTCCTACACGACAGCGTTCGGAGAGCTTAAGTCTGTAGGAATAAGCCTTCACTTTGAGTGGCTTGCTAATAGGCTAATAGACGACACTCTGGAGTTTACCGTGGGCTACCCCGGCGGCTTTAGCGTTGGGCGCGACTTACTGCTATTAGCGGAGGATGTAGGCTACCTTGAACGGTGCGGGGCATACTGGCGAGATAGGAACGGGCAGACATACGGCCCGGGATTCGATAACGCAATCGCGGGAATAACACCGCTCACCCAGGAGATCATGCGTGCCGAAAATAGTCGTTAATATCGGGACAAAAGGCGAAACCCGCATAGAGGTGCTTGAAGGCTCGGGCAGCGGTTGCGAAACGCTCACCCGCAAAATAGCCGCAGGTATGCATCTAACGGACGTAAGCGCAGAGCTAAAGCCGGAATACCACGAAGTCGTAGATAGCACCGAGGTAGGCGTCGAGGGCGGCTAATGGCCATTAGCGCAGGGTTCCTCAATGTAGCCAATATCCTACACAACAGTCGTGTCAACGGTCCTGGCAATCGTACCGTGCTGCACTTGGCCGGTTGCACACTAGGATGCGTGGGGTGCTTTAATCCCGAGCTATGGAAAAAAGATGCTGGGACACCAACGAGAATTAATGACGTGCTATCGACGCTGCGGGCGGCACGAGCGGAACACTTGACAATCTCTGGTGGTGAGCCTCTACAACAGGCAGAGGCCGTGTTGGAGCTGCTGCATCGGCTGCGTGACAGCTCATACTGCGACCCGAGAATAAAGACGGTGATGCTGTTCTCTGGCTACTACCTGCACGAGATATCTGCCGGGGTGCTCGCCATGCTGGGAGAGTACCTAGACGCCGGGGTATTCGGTAGGTATGAGCCTAACAGCGTGCTGAAATTCTCTGGGGTTGGTCCGGCATCGTCCACGAATCAGCACGTAGTATTATTCACTAATAAACTCCAGTCGGTTGAAGCACAGCCAGCCGGGGTGGAGGTGCTCATAGCACCAAACGCCACAGCGGTAACAACAGGATTTCCGTCGAAAAGCCTCATTGGCCTTTTGTCGGCAGAAAAGGGAGTCACGCAATGAGCCATCTGATGATAGCCCGCTCTCAGGCGAGGAATCCGGCAGTCCTAGCCTGCGCGCTACAGAGAATGGGATTCTCTAGCGAGCAGGTGTCGATAAGCTATGACGAGAACCTTATCGGCGTGACATTCGCCGGCCAGAACATCGTAGACTGCGTAGTGCTAGTCAAGAAGAGAGAGTTCAGAGGCTACGGAGATTTCGCCGCCAAGAAGGCAGAGGACGGGACTCTAGAGCTACACCTGGACGACATGGACAACGTAGGCGCCCTAAAGAACTACAGCATCACCAGTGGGGCGAGCCTTGTCCCTGGGCAGAAGTTCACTGAGCGGCTGCTTCAGTGGTACGCCGCTCTGGAAGCCGAGGGCGCCATGCTGCAGGAGGGGCTTTCTCCTGAGATCACGGAAGAGACTGACGGGCAACTGCGGGTGATGGCGTCGTACTGATGCTACTGGATATACGGCAAGACGAGTTTGCCAAGAATCCGTATGGACCGGGAGAGGGCGCATGGGCGGTGGCCTCCTTCAATACTAAACACACGTCTTTTGCGCATCCGGACAAGTTTGACAACATAGGTTTCAAATCCAAGCTCCGGCACGGCACGGCGTTTAATCTCAGCTACCATGAGCACGGCGACTGCATATGGCGGATAGGAGATCCAGAAGCTGCACGTGGCTTCGACTTCGTACCAAAAGCTGGATACATATACGCAGCATCATCTCGCTACCTGCCGAAAGGTATTGAAGCACGCAGAGAAAGCGCCAGCCGCGCAATAGCGTGGTATACGGAGTGGTGCAACGGTAGATGCTACCGATTTAGCTTGCTCTACCCAGACGGCAGAGAATCGGTTGACGGCTACTGCCTAGGGTTTAAGGAACTATACGAAGAGGTGCTTAGCGAATTGAATAATGCATGCGCTAAAAAGGTAGCGTTTAAGAATCCGGCCACTACGCTTAGCGAGCTGTTCGCGTCAGAGTTAGCTAAGTTAAACGCGGCTTTGGCTGGATAGCCAGAGACAACCGAGGGGTGGCACGCTGCCGCTCTTTTTTACGAGGTAGAAAATGAAGATTTTGTGGTGGACGCTGTTGGGAGTGCTACTTATCGGAGCGGTCGTAGTATTCGTGCGAGACTGGCTACGGAAGAAGTCGCTGATAGCAGAGCTGCAGCGTGATGCGTTGGAAGTACGAAAAACGTACGGGAAAGACATCACGCTACTTGAAAATAGTACAGCCGACAAGCTGAAGGAGCTAGCCCTGGTAGCCAATAAAAAACTGCGAGAGATTGACAACGTACAGACTGCGGTAGAAGAGGCCAAAGTGGCAGGGCCGGTAGCGATAGCAACGGAATGGAACAATAGGATACTCGGCAAATGATAACAGCAATCGCAATGGCAGCGTTAGCGTGCACGCAGGCAATGGCAGTAGACACTCCGTGCGAGGGCGTGCTGCTACCAGCGAATGAAGCGGCTAAAGCGCTGCATGCTATCACTGTCGGGATACCTACCCTGAAGATTCAGCTAGAGGAGTCCGAGAAGATACTGGCTATAAGGCTAAAAGAAGCGGCCGGTATTAGGACATCTCTAGAAAAAGGGCTGGTAGCCGAGAAAGCGGCTGGAAAGCTAGAAGCCGAGGAGGCGTATAAGCGCGGGGAGAAGGCTGGAAACTACGCCACTGTTGTAACAGTGCTGATATCCGTGACAGCCGGGATAGCGGCAGGAGCGTACGTACACAGCCAGTATTAATGATTAATACTGTAGAAAAGAAAAAGCCCGCAGAGTATGCGGGCTTTTTTATTAGCTTGCTTTGTAGCTCTTAGGCTTGGCCCATCAGGACCGCCGGACCAGTCTGGTCGGGCTTGCTGAGAGTATTCACTAGGTCCAGCTGCGCCAGCCGAATCGGCTGTATACGCTCGTACTGGAGTGAGCACTGCTCTTGTATGATGAGGCCCTGCGCATCGAACCCGAACCCGTACGACGGGACCAGGCAGTTCTCTATGTACATCGCGGCGATATTGTTCTCTTCGTTATCCTGCATGATGATCATCAGGCCAGTAGGCTGGCTGAATAGGTCAGATGCTAGGTTCAGGAACATATTGTCGTAGCCAGGCGCGACCTTGATGGTCTTGAGGCCGGGCTTTACCTGATTGCTAGCGCCAGTGGAGAACGGCTTAGAGCCCGCGCCACCGGTCTTCATCAGGGGCCGGATTTTTACTGAGCCTATCGTAGTGTCCGCGGTAGTGTCGTAGTACGCGTACAGGACGCGCAGTAGACTCTCACCGTGATACATGACTCGGCCTAGATTCAGCTGGCCCACAGAGTGACCAGTCATAAAGTAGCTTCTCCGTGAACCAACCTCGAACAGTCTTGCGATGTTCTGATTCTGGCCGATGGAGAAGTTCTGTATGAGACCTATCGGATAAATCAGCGTCTTGGCCAGGTCTGACTTGTCAGACCCTCCGCCAGGAAATGCTATCTGGTTGAAGAACGGCGGGCCGGCGCAAATTACCGCAAACTGCGCGTTTACGAAGTTGCCATCCGGCAGACCGCCCTGTACCCGCGTGTGATACGGGTTCCAGTTTTCTATGCCTTGCGCCATGTTGTCTGCCTCCGGTTATTAATGGTTAATAGCCGTTACTGGCGAATGACGGTGAGACGAACGACGCAGGCGTTGTTGTCTCCGACGTTGCCGCGAGTAAACGTCACCGGAATGGCCGCGCCGGAAGCGATGTTGCCGGTGTTGATTCCACACGAAGCTGCGCGCGCCAGTTTGCCGACCGCGAAGTCTTGGATCGACATGTCGTCAGTGACGGCGTCACCGGCAGTGTTATTGACGGTCACGGTATTGGCAGCGTTATTGGCGGCTACCGCAGTCGTCTTCAGAACGGTGGCGTCGATGATCGTCAGCGCGAACGGCGCCGTAAATGCCGCGGCGATGGTCTCTGTGGCGGCGTTTGCGTGCGTGTACGAGAGAAAGAACACGCCGCGGGCCTCGATAGCCGTGGTACGCGCCTCGTGTGTAACGAACGCGACATCTACGTCGCTGTACACGTCATCGAGCGCGTCACCCAATACGTCTGTCCGGAACTCACGGCCCGAAGGCCGTTTCTTTGCGCCAAAACTTGCTGAGGACATTGCTTACTCCCTGTTCTTTCTAGTCTGTGAGTCAGTTGACTATGGTTACTTCTATTTCGTTACACGGAATCCAGGTGGACACTACTGAGCGGGCGACGATGCCGTCCGCTTTGTTAGGATTCTGTGCTAGTACGGTCAGGGCGGCCTCTGCAAGCTCCTTGCCCTCACCGGCCATGCTGCCAGCGATTGCCTGCAGAGCTAGGCCGGTATCGGTCAGGAACGACTTGGTGATGTTGTTCCGACCGGTGCGAGCCTTGAGCGCCGAGCGGATGGCCTTGGCATAGACATCTACGGGCTTCGTTATCGACAGTTCCTGCGTCTTTACATCCGACGTATCAGTGGACAGCTGGTGCGCGCAGACGAGGGGTGCCCCGGCTGAATCCTGCACTATCCAGTACACGCCGCCTGCGCGGGCAATGCCCATCTCCTCATCACTGAAGATGTCCGAGCTACCAGACACGCCAGTGAACCCTACCATCGGGTAGTTGGAGAAGGACTGCTGCGGGGGCAGAGCGCCGCACATTGCCGCGACCTGGGCGGCAGCGTAGAACCCATGTACTACTGCGGACGTACCGTTGACGTCCATGGTAACAAAGTTAGGCATCACGATGAACAGACGGCGGTTGGCGTAGGAGCGCGCGATGTCGGCTAGTGCCTCGCATATCGCCACGCGACCTGCAGCAGTGGCGGTAGAGATCGCCTCCTGGCGAACCAGGACAGCGCAGAACTCGCCGTCTATCTCGAAGTCAGCCAACGAGGCTGAATCCGTCTGGAAGTACCCGTCGTCGTTGCCGCCTGTGCCTGGGCCACTGCCAGGGAGGTAAATATCATTCACCTCAATCTGCACTGTACGCACGCCGACTATTTTGGTTATTAACCATTTATATGGGTCGCCAGCGCGGTCTAGGTAGATACCAGCGGCTGCACCAAAGTCAGTACCTACAGCCGCAGAGATCGTATCGCCATTGGCGTCTTCGAGCCCGTCGAGCGCCGTAACGACGTTCATCGCGTCGTCGTCGAACGTTAGCTCATACTTGCCACCGCCGATGTCCTCGATTGTGGCGTTGCCAGAGGCCGCCACGATGGGATTCTTCTCAGTGGGCAGCTCCAGATTCACAAAGGCGATGCGCTCTTTACCTACGTCTGGGTCAGAGCAAGCGAGTACACTCGTGCTCATAAGGTCAGCTACGGCCCTATCCTGCACGCATGTGGCGAGAGCGTATGCCTCCTTATTTGCCAGGAAAGAGGCCGCTTCCTGATACGCAGCCAGAGTGCCGAATGAGGCATCAGCCGTAACTGCCGAAACACCAAGGGCACCGATACGCACGCCTGGAGCCGCTAGTGTCGCGCAGAACATGGCCCAAGCTAGCGGATTGTCAACGCTGACAGGGCCTATCGCGTCGTCTAGCTCAGTGTCGGTTAGCAGCAGGAAGTCTTTCACCTTCGCTGCTGTAACATCTAGACGCAGCGCCTTGTACCCAGTGTACATAGGAGCATTGCCGGCTGTAGGGATGCCATCAGCTGTACGGTTAAGCGCATGCTTCAGGGTTAGCTTCTGATTCACGGCGCTCTTGGAGAGTTCCGGGGCTAGTCTAGCGTTGTCCGCAGCGTCGAGGCCGTGCGCGTCTATGTGCCAACCGCGCAGAATGGCCGCGTTAGAGACCGAGTACTCGCTAAGGATTAGTTTAGCCCCGGCGTACACGGTGCCGCCGAGAATAAGCGATGCCACCTCGTTGACGCGGCCAAGAACGGTAGTACCGTTGAAGACCATGTCGCCGGGAAGTACTTCGTGGCTATCCGCGGAGAACACTCTAGACGTGTACGAGGCAGACGATGCGGCTGCAGAGCAGGACCACAGTCGGGAGTATGTAACGTCCACCGTCGGCGAAGCGGCGAGCTTAGCGAACACGCACTTTCGGGCCGTAACGGCTACTGGGTCACCTGCGCCGTCAGTCGCACCGTCGTGCGCAAAGCCTATCGTGAGAAGGCCGGCGTCCACCGACGCAGACGCCGAGTAATAGAAGCTGCACAGCGTAGAATCCAGCATGAAAGTCGTAAGGCTGGAAGGCTGCGTAACGTCCAGAACATCGGGGCTAAACGCGCCGTGAGCCATGCTATTGCTTATGGAGATTACCCGGACGGCATACGCTGTGCCGTTATCTGCTAGAGTCACCGTGCCTGTGGCCGTCGTCGACACGACATCTTCCAGGCCAGCAAACAGCGCCGTAAGGTCGTCTGCCGGGTCGGAGGTTACAACCTTTAGGCCGCTTATTGCCGTGTTACCAGCAGCGTCGAACAGGCACACGTACCCGTTCGCGTTTGCGCAACCTACGGTTGTTATTGCTGCCAGCGTAAGCGCGGCCTTAATCGCGGTAACAATGCCGTCGGTAGTAAGCGCGGCTACGCTAGCAGTTAGAGTCGTCTCTACGCCGTTGTAGTCGAACGTTATCGTGTTATCGCCTACTACCAGACCGGCGTAGTTATTCGATGACGCAAGCACGAACGCGGGGAGAATGGTGCTCTTAACCGCCATCGTAACGCTGCCAGGGACCAGTGACTTCTCGCCGCGAACCGTAGCAAGCGGATTGTAGACCGTCTGCGCTATAGTGGCTGCGCGCTTTGTGGTCGAATACCCACCAGCGACGAACGTCATTGCAGCGGCAGCAGCCGTGCGCGTCTTGAATCCGCCTAGTAGAGTCTCGATGACAGCCGGTATAGCCTCTATCTGCAGAGTGGAGTCGTGGTGCAACTCATCGCTGAGCAGAAAGCGAACTGGGCGGAATGTCTCAACCAGCCCGTTCTTCACTATATTGGAGTCGAGCTGCGATACCGCCACGCCTATGCTGGCCGAGAAAGCTGTGTTCATCGTGGTGAACACCGAGGTGGCGGCAAGGAATACAGCCTCTACCCACGGGCCGCCGGAAGCCGACAAGAATATCGACTTGCCAGTGAGACCTAGATCGTCGCCGGTTGCGCCAGCAGCGAGGCCGACCGACCCGGTAACGCCGCACGAGGTGACGCCTGGCGCGTCATCACCGAAGTCCACCGGGTCTACGCCACCATTCAGGTAGAACGTGCCGACACCCGATGGCGTTGAGCCATCCGGCATCACGCACTTGCTGTCAATGTGCAGCGCACCATATGACAGGGTGATTCGTACGTCCGTGAAGGTCACCGCATCGATGGCGGTCTTTAGCTGCGCGAACGTGCAATCGGCCGGAATATTAATGGTTAATACATCGGCGTCGAAAGCAATCTCAACGGCGCCAAGGGCGGCCGTCACGTCCAACACAACACTAACGTCATTGCCCAGCGCGCCTACGTAAGGACCCACTAGACCAGATGAGCTAGCCACATAGTCCTGCGTGCCGAACGCCTCTACCATAAGGTAGTTGGTACCTTCCGGGTCTGGCCACGCCATGCCGGTGCTCGCGCCGTAATCGGCGTCCGTGTTCGCGTACCCCACCATCGGTATGACAACCGAGGCGTCCTTACCAAGGCTGGCGATTGCGTTCGTCTTTGTCGAGGTAGCTCTCACGCCGAACAGTGTGTGCTTCGCTCCGCCAAGGGCCGGCTGTGCTGTCCTGCTGTAAGCAACTGCGCCGGACTTGCTCGCGCCCCCTACATAGGCGTTCCAAGCTGGGGAGGCGTCATCGCGGAAAGACTTCATCTCACCAGCGAATAGGCGGTACATGCCCAGGTCAGTGGTATCGAATACCACGTCCGCTACCGGCGCCTTCGGCGAGGGCAGGTCGGAGAAGGAGACAGCTATCTCCTGGCCGGAGTATGCACCAGACCCGTACAGCGGCAGGTCGACGAAATCGTCAAGCCCTAGCTCCGCATAACCGTCATCTGCGATGGTCTGTAGAAGCAGACGTGAGGTAGCACCCTTCGTCCCGACCTTGATGACGAGCTGGTTGTTTACGAACGATGCCGTTGCGCCAGTCAGCTGGCGGTTAATCGCGTTCACAGCGAGCTGCTGCGAGATTGCGACACCGTTTATCGTAGTAGGAAAGGAGATTGTCTGCCCCAGTCCACTGTTGACTGAGACCTTAATCTTCTTACCGCTTAGCGACAGCGTAGCGCCTACAGTGGTGCCAATCGCCTTTGCAGCGGTCGTTACGGCTGCTGCCGGGTTTTTCTCGCCTAGCGCCGTTAGCGGCTCTAGAATCTGGTAGCAGGGTCCGATAATGCAGGGCTGCAGCGTAGGTATCACTACAGTTGGCGACGTTTTTGTTATCTCTTGCGCTACCTTGACTTTGGGTCGCGCTTTGGAAATTGCCATCGTTCCTCCGATTTCGCCTAAGCGGTTCGTACCAATTATACAGCGCCGCTAGGCGCCGTCGAATCACTTTCTAAGAGTTGACATTACGAAGTTCTCAACGGCAGGAAAGAAACTTGAGTTATCTACTATTAGATTCTCCTGTAAATACACAGGAACTACTACCTGCACTGCCCTAAAGTTTGGAACAGGGCTACCCGGATGTAGGCTGCTAAGGTCCTGCTCCGACGATAGAGACATATTATTGGTTAATATACTGTGCAGCTTTGCTTGCCGCGTCAGTATAGGGCGGAAGGGCCCAACCATCCTGAAGATATATCTAGCGATAAACTGTGCCTCTGCTCCAAGACTAGCTGCAGATGTTATGACAATGTTTGACGCTTCTAGGTCCGAGAATATGAACGACTGGTTGGCCGTTGAACGACCAACGGTCTGGTTTATCGACGTGCCTGCGTAGCCAACAGGCCCTCTGGACACCAGTATTCGTGGGCGCTTATTACCCGCGTCCTCTGGTTCCTGCCCGGCTATGTAGATTTCAGACGTGTCATCATCTGGGAGCCACCTAAACGACCCCTGCTGCTGCACAGAGAACAAGCCTCTGAGCCATACAGTCCACACCCTAGTAACCTCTTGCCACGCGTCGTCTCGAATACTAACTGGGTTCATGTTACAATCCGTACGCTGAGGCTAGGACTCGCTCAGCGGCAGCCGAGTCATTGAGGGGCAGGGTATACAGGAGGCGAGGTGTAGCGGACAGGTTCTTAATCTCTTCTAAGGACAGCCTTATTGGGATGGAGAACTGCGGGCTAGATGTCGATATTCTGTGTAGCGAACCCTGCTGTCGCACAAGCGCCCTGCGGACTCGCACAGGCTGCAGCCGGTCGCTCACAAGCCATCTAACATTCTCAGCCTCTACAACTAGGTCCCCAGCGCCCAGCACCGGGAAGTTCCCTAGCTTGAATATCGTGTTCTCTATCTCGGCGCGCCCCTGCGGTGTCTGCGGCGTGTACTCATCGGGAGACACTATCTGCATGTACGTTTCTATCGGACTGAAATATCCGCCAGCAAAGCCGGTCCCGTAGCATGACAGGCAGTTCTCCGCGACCCTCTTCCGAAGAACCTCATCCCAGCAGTTAGCGCAACGCTGACCACTTCTTCTCTTCGGAAACACCCACACCATACGGCCAAGGAGCACTCTGAGAGACAGGTTGTTTTGGCGGGCCAGCTCAAGCGCCTGCAGGTCCGGTTTGGCGCCGAGAGTTACACCGCCTGTCTCTGGGTGAACGCGGGTTTCGCCAGTACGCCTGTTTATTATCCTCAATCGATACCAAACGCGCCGGTAGATTGAGTCTTTCCCCACAACAGACGTGTCTCTAAACCAGAACTGGCCGACCTGCGCCGGTCCTACGGCGGAGTACTCCTCGAACTGCGCGTCAGACCGCTCCACTACGAACTTGTATGCAAGAATGTCGTCTGAGCACGGCTCTACGTCCCAGAAGACATCAAGCCACTCCCTGCTAAAACTGCGAACGGTAAGTTCCTGTATATTGAGCATGGAGTATTAACCGTTAATAAAAGGCTGCTCGACTGCAGCTGCCTGTGCGGCAAGCTCCTTTTCTGCGCGCTTTTTGTCCAAAACCTTCTTTGCGATGTACCCACCACCAACAGCGGCGCCACCGTACATTAGGGCCTTTTTACCGTCAAAGCCCTTTGTCTTCGCGGCCAAGGCGTCTCTCTTCTCGACTCCGCGGTTTATCCAGTCACCGGCTATCTCTGCGGTTGTTTTATTGCCGAACGTCGGGGCCATCGCTGCTGCTATGGCTCCTTTTATCGGATTTGCCTTAATCGCGTCTACCTGCTTACCCGCTCGGCGGTACTTATCCACCAGGCCCGTCTTGTTATTGATGTCGTGTATAGTCTGCGCTGCCCGAGTGTACTTTGACGGGGCGGAACGGCCTACTAGACGCATGTGATCAGCGACGGGATCGTTCTTCGGCCCTATCCACCACTTGCGCTTCGGCTCAACGCCCATGGCCTCGACGTAGTCTGCCAGTGCTTTACTCGCTATGGTTGCTTCGTTGCGCACGCCGCCCCAGGCGGCAACCTTTGGCATCAGCGGGCGCTTGGCCGCAGTAGGGCGAAACTTTGGCGTAATACGGCTAAACTTTGGTGTCCTCACCAAGGCACGTATCCCATCTCTGGCGGCACGAGTGGCATTAAGCGCAGCTAGCTTGTTTATAGGAGTCCGCAGGTACTCGAGAAACTTGGCGTTATCAGCCAAGTCGCTAGCGGTGTAATCGCTCGCAGTTTCTGCCAGTAGTTCTTGGAGGGTCATCATATCCCCCTGTACTGAGTGTTGTCGTACATTATTGTGGTAACGCGCACGTTGTCGAGTGCGGCGGCAGCCACCGTGACCTGCGCACCACCTGGGGCTGTGGCGTACAAAATGAATGTAAGTGCAAGTGTCCCATCTGCCGCTGTTACGCGGGGGACCGGGTTACCATCCGGAAACTCTACCCACGTCCCAGTTCTTGGCGACAGCTGTACTGTTACGGCAGACCCCGCAGTAGCGCCTTCGACTAGTATAGTAAAGCCTAGGTACTGTTCCGAGTTGGCTATCTTGCCAGTAGCATCTGGCCCTACGAACTCTGTAAATGTCTTGTCTTGGTTTCTCATCTCTTCGTCACCCTCACGAGAATATCTGATTGACTAGGTTATATTCACTGTTAACGCCAGAGCCATTGATGGAGCCATCCAGGTTCATAGCCTGTTTTAGTGCACGCTTCTTCGCTTCGTACGCCTGCTTAAACATCCCAGACCACTGCATCAGCTGCGGGCCTTTATCGTTTATTCCGCCTATCTGCCCCTGCCCGTCCTGAAAGGACAGGTTGTTCCGCATCTGGTACAGCGCGGAACTCTCTAGAAGCTGGATAACCGCCTTGTCAGCCAGTAACGGCACAGACGGATGAGTGGCGAAGGTCACTACGTCTAACAGCGGCGGAGTAGTGTTCCAGTCTACTACACCGTCGGCCAGTGCTAGGGCTATCTGCCTATCAGTGTGCTCGACTGTAGAGGTGAGTAGGTTTATCTCTGCCGTGTCCCGCATTCGCTCTCTAACAAGTGCCACCAGTTCGCGAAGCTTTACACCGTCGGCGCTGTACACACCCGTAGCGGCCTCTTGGCCCACGGGCTCACGCCTAGGATAGGAAATGCCGCTAGGGTCGTCCATGACTTCTCCAAGTCCAGTATTAATGAGTAATAAGTTAGTAGCAGGCCATTAGAAGGGCAAGGCGCTAGGAGGCTAGGTGGGTGCCCATAGCTCTTCCACGGGCGGCTAACACCCGTTAGCATGCGCTAATACTTACTTAGGACCCTGCGGGCGTAGCGGGCGTAGCGGGCGCTGACGAAGAGGGACGTGGACTGGCTGGATCACTGGGCGCTCTTCTGCATTTTCCTCAACCGAGTCTTCTGACGGAGCTGGCGGCGCTACGGCCTCGTTGTCTTCTGCCGCAGCTGGAGGAATAGACGGCTCTTCTGGCACCGCGACAGGCGCCGCTGCGGGCGCATCCGCCTCTTCCTGCTCTACCGGCTTCGATGCTGCCTCTTCCTGCAGCACTGGCGGCGCCTTGTCCTCTACTACTGGCGCACCGCCCTCCTGCGTGACGGAAGACTTATTAACCATTAATACTGGCTGCCACAGCGCCTTGAAACGCTGTGATGTTGACGGAAGAAACTTTACCTCCAGCATACCAGCGGTAACGTAATCGCGTAGAAGCTGTACGTTCGCGATGGCCACAGCATCCGAGATAACCGTAGTGCCTATGATGCGCTTGGCGCCAAGTCGGACCTTGCCGGACCTAAGCAGGGAGAGGGGTACTCCACTAAGCTTACGGGAGATAGATGACGACTTTGTAATCTCGAGTCTTACCACTGCAAACTCCTGGGGTGAAAACTAAAAAACCCTGTGAGCGCTAGCCCACAGGGTTCAATGATACCACAACTATTGTAAGGGCTGTACCCCTACTTCGCTACTTAGAACGCTGAGAGGTTGGGTACCGTGATACCCTCTGCCACCAGGTTATTCAGCTTGCCCAGGTCCTTCTCGGACACCGGTAGGTAGCGTGTCCTAATGCTGGCGTTGTCTGCTGGCGTTGTGACGTTCTCCACCGCGCCTGCGAACAGCTCGCACTTGCGTACTGCGGCCACGTTACCGAGGTAAGTTCCGCAGTCCTCATAGGCCTCGAATGAGAAGCGGTTGCGCTCACGGTCGGCCCAGAACTCCATCTTGTTAAGTGTCATCCACTTACCAAGGAAGTCCTGACCGGCATAGGCGTAGATGACGCCAGGACGGAGGATATCGGTCTTTAGCGTGCGGACGTACCGCATGCCAACAACCTTGTCACCCTTCCAACCTTCACGGGCCGTCTCGCCGGCGATGGTATCGCCAACGTCCGCGAAGGTCCAACCAGCCAGGTCGGCCTCGTCCGTCTCTGTGATGAGCAGCTGCTCGCAGCGCAGACGACCGTAGCTGACGCCCTGAGTCCCGCCGTAGCCAGGGAACAGCTTGCGCAGCTTGATGAAGTCGTCCTTCTGCGGCGGGTAGTACAGGTCTTCGTCAAGACCGTCGGACGCGTTTGCTGCTGCGCAGTTCTGCAGCACGTCGACACCCTTGATCTTACCAACCTCGTAGGCCGTACCCGCGTTCACGTTGA
>Ga0209518_1001379_pt1 | contig 26260 bp, 37 predicted proteins | sample RifGroB1_FD_183993 | JGI IMG/M metagenome (GOLD analysis project Ga0209518, IMG submission 183993) | Groundwater microbial communities from Rifle, Colorado, USA - Groundwater B1 (SPAdes) (version 2) | ecosystem: Environmental > Aquatic > Deep subsurface > Groundwater | place: Rifle, Colorado...
GATGTTTCGTCAGAACTTATTGCTCTGGTAACAGATGAAGTGGGTACTGGCTTTCTAACTTTCAATGCCGCACCGAACTTCACAGGAGATGTAGGATTTGCCACCACTACAGGAACTTGGCCGTTGACTTCCTTTTCTTCAACTGAACCACAATTCTCACTCTCGGCAGGTACAGGTTTTGCGCAATGGGCTTTCAGAAATGCGGGAGGTAATCTGTATCTCTCTACTACTACAGTTGCGGGTACAGCAACTTCCACTCCTGCCGCCCTAGAACTTCGCAATTCTGGCACAGGTCTTGGCATAGCCACTTCCACATTCTCGTCTTCCGTTCTTGGATTAGGCACGACTGGCTCAACTAATGGTACAACGACTATAGCCGCAGGAAAACTTCAATTTGACGGCTATAACACAGATGGAAGTAGGATATGTATGTATGTAGTTACCACCACTCTTACTATTCAAAGCGGAGCATGCAATCAATAACATGAAAAAGCTAATTATATTATTGGTCTTAATAGCTTTTGGGATTCCAAGTCCTATCTATGCAGAAAGAATGTACACTACTGGATTTGAATGGGGAACAATAACGACAAATGTCGATTTTACAGTAATAGATGCTGGTTTTAACATAGGCACAACGACTCGTAGTGGTTCCTCATCAATCGTGTTTGACCCTGCAGTGAGTAACCAAAATCTATCCTTTAACTATACAGTGGCAACTTCAAGTATTCAATATGCACGGGTCTACTTTAGATTTTCCACCTTTCCATCAACCGATACTACAATAATGGTTTTTAGAACATCAGGTGGAACTGCTATTTGTTTGATTGATTTTGATGCAGCAAATCTAACTCTAGAACTCCATAAGGGTGATACGGCGCAGGTTGGTTCTGATTCTGCTACTTTGTCTCTAAATACATGGTACCAAGTTGAGCTCAAATGCCAAGACGATGGGACAACCAATGGTTTACCTTTAGAAGCACAATTAGATGGGACAAGTTTTGCTAGTGGTACAAATGTTGTTACGGGTTCAATTACAAGCATGCAGATTGGAACTCATATAGACATACCAACGATGTATATGTATATTGATGATGTCGCAATAAATGGTGCGGGTGGTTCTGTCCAGAACTCTTGGCCTGGAACAGGAAAAATAGTTCATATTCTACCAAGTGCAGCGGGTGACAATGCTCCTACTCTTGGTACTTTTAATTTGATAGACGAACTCCCACCAGATAATGCTACTTCGTTTATTGATTTAGACGCGGCAACAACAATTGCAGACTTTAATGCTTCTTCGACTAGTCAGGTTGGTATAAATTCTTCAGATACAATTTCACTTGTAGAAATTCGGGTTAGAATTAGGGAAGAATCGGCTGCAGCAACACTTTATCAACTACGAATCAAATCTGCTTCCGGTGGAACTCTTGCAACAACAACTAGTACGGATGTTGGTGGCACTACTTGGCAAACCAATCCAGTTTCTTCCACTGCTTTTAGAAAAAAGCTTGTTTCTTACATAGACCCGACAACAGGTATAGCTTGGACTCCTACAGGTACAAATTCTATAGATAATATGCAAATCGGGGTAGCTTCTTTGAGTGCTAATGATATTGATGTTTCAACCCTTGTAGCTGTGGTCGAATATGTGGACGGCATTACTTCACAAAATGTTACAAGTTCTCCAATGTGTCTAATAAACGATGGCTTATTCATCCTCAACGGTCGTTTAATAATTCCATGAAAAATCTCCGAACCATTTATTTAGGAACAGCTACGATAATAATTCTAGGAACAATCGCTTTCTCGCTCGCCTTTGTAATTTATAAATTCTTTGCAAACGAACCAATCTTGCCGAAGATAGAGCAAAACTTCTCGCCAGAATATCAGATACCTCACGAAACTAATCAAGGAAAAGGATGAAAAACTTTAACAGAGGACAGATAAACATAATGACAGCTTTAATCGGAGCTTTAGGTATTATCACCGCTTCAGCGTTCACTTCTTGGGCGACAGCAAACAACAAACTTGGAGATGTTAATACACAAGTCCAAGTGAATGAAGAAAGAGAAATGTTACATTATCAAGAGCTTAGAAAAGATTTGTCCCGCATAGAAGAAAAATTGGACAAACTTATCATACAAAAAACTCTAAAATGACACCTCAAATATCTTATAGTTATAAATATGTTTGGGGCATCTGCAATACTCACCCCGAAGCAGTGGTAGCGGTGGCGGTGGCTATCACGGTGTCGACGACTAATAATATGGGAAAAAGTTAAATGACTCTTATTCATCCTAGAAACAGTTTAAGTGGAGTTCAGGATCAGTCAGGAAAAACGATCGCTATTCTTCAAGTGGCGGTGGCGCAAGAAGAAGCAAAATTAAATGCTCTAAGATTTGAGACTCGATTTCTTGAGAATGTACGATCAAAGATTACTGGTGAGATGATTGACGAAGAAAACGAAGATTTGAGTAAAGTTGTTTTGACATTAAAAGAATATCAGACCCTTGTTTCCTTTATTCCTAAATTGAAAGAGGAGGAGTCTCTACTCGGGCGCAGTAATGAATCTCTTAAGCAGGAACAAATAAAGTTGATTGAACAGACAAGTGTTTTGTCTAAGACAAAAGAGTCTATTGAAAGAGAGTTGACTGTTAGACGGGCTCACCTTGAGGGTGTTATGCAGTCAACTGATAATGAAATTACAGTTAAGAAGAAAAATTTAAATGACTTAAAGGTTGAACTTGATTTAAAAGAAAAAGAACTGGCAGAACTTTTGACAACTATCAGTAGTGAGAGTGAGTCTTTGTCCGGTAAGAAGCTCGAGCTTCAGGAGTATCAGGAGTTTCTAGAAAATAAGGCCCGGGATCTGATGCGGCTGGAACGAAGGGTGGAACGGGGCTGGAATACCAAGTTTCCCAAGGATAGAATGTTGATGAAGGAAAATAGGCCGTTAGTTGATAGTGTGGAAGAATTTAGTGATACAATAAGAGAGTAACTATGAATAAAATTTGTCAACAGTGTAAAAAAGGTTTTGTTTCTAAATATAAGAAAATGGCTAAATTTTGTTCTCAAAAATGTTATGGTATCAGTCTAAAAAAGAATGTGGGAGGATTAAATCCATTTTTTGGAAAGACTCATACTGAATCTGTTCGAGAAAGAATAAGTGATGCTCGAAAGGGTAGGCGTTATGCAGTGTTTACTGAATTTAAGAAAGGAGTAAGACCGTGGAATTATAGAGGAGGAGTGGATGTCAGAAGTTATCATTCGCTTTTTAGTCCTGAATATGTTCTTTGGCGCAAGTCTGTGTTTGTGAGAGATAGCTTTAAGTGTAGAATATCTAATGGGGATTGTTCTGGACAGTTGGAGGTCCATCACATTTTACGATGGGCTGATTATCCTGAACTTCGTTATCAGCTTAATAATGGCATTACACTATGTCACTTCCATCATCCGAGAAGGAAGGAAGAAGAGAAACGACTACAGTCTGAATTTCAGGCTTTAGTGTCAGTATCAAGTGACTAAAATTACTGCGGGAAAACCGGATTGGCAAAAGTTAGCAGCTATAGGAAGGCTTCCTAAAGAACAAAGAGGACAGATTCCGATGTTAGTGGGAATGGATAAGTTAGAAGAAAAGGTTGAAAAGTTGGAAAAAGAGAATGAAAAGTTGGAAAAAGAGAATGAAAAGTTGAAAGAAAAAATTAAGGAATTAAGAGCCGGAGGAGACAGTGGCGAGGGTGATAAGGATGATAAAAAAAATGAATAAAAATAAACTATCATGCCAGTTCGCCGCATATACTCTGACATAAGTGAACTCCTCGATGGAGCAGAAACGCTTATTCTCGACGCTGACGTTGCCGCTGGCGCTACGTCTATTACTGTAAAAAGTATTACCGGTGCGGCTATTGACAATATTTTGTTTTTTCGTTTCCCCGGCAACGAGTCGGCTGAGATTGTCGTCACCTCTGCCTCTACGGCGCCGTCAGGCAATACCGTGACGTTGGTAGCGGCGGGTCTTGTGGAGCCTCATCCGGCTGGTACGGTGATCTACATCATTAGAGCGAATACAGTCCGATTCTATAGTTCCGCTACAGAAGTAAACGCTAATTCAGATGATTCTACGTTGACGGCGCTGGCGGCGGCTCAGAACATCGATCCGACCCTTGTTCGAAACTTTTACGATGACACGACACAGACATCAGGATTTTACTATTGGCGATTTATTGACAGTATTAATTCCGTCAACTTGCTTTATTCGGACGCTATTCCGTGGGGACAAGTAGAAGTCACTTTTGCCGAAGACGAAGTCGGTTATGTGCTTGAATCTGTGCGTCGCAAGCTTGGTCAGGAATGGAACGAAACGTTCTCAAAACAGGTAGCGATGGATGAGATCAATGCGTGTCTGCGCTACGTTCAAGGAAAACTTAAGCGCTGGAGTCGTTACTTAATTGCGGATTATGTGATCGGGCAAACGGCTCGAGGAGTCTTTGATTTTGCACTTCCTGCGGATATTTATGATGATGAAACAAATAAGTCGGTTCTTCAAGTAAAGATTGGCGGTCTGGACAGACCTTTAAAACCGCTTGATGAAAAAGAATTTGAGGCTGCGATGAATGACGCTAAACATACGCAAGTGCGTACACTTGCGGTGGTGGGTGGAACGACTCTTGAGATTGACAATTCTTATGACTTTGACGACTCGGGGACTGTAAACGTTTACAGTTCAAATACTCTTGACGCTATTACTTATACTGGAGTAACACGTTCGGCAACTGCGGGGATTCTGACCGGCGTCCCGGCATCTGGTGCTGGAGCTATTGGCGCAGCCCACGTTGTTGATCAGAACGTCTGGCAGGATGAACAGGAAGGTCAGCCGAGATATTTTAACGTCAGAAGTGGTCGCATCCGTATTTGGCCGTTGGTAGATTCTACTTGGATAAATAAGAACGTCACGATGGACTACAATGAAGAGGCCACGGCGGTTGATTCGGAAGCGGACACTATTGATGCCCCGCGTTTTGATATGGTTCGGTACTGGTTACTTTGGCAAGGAAAGAATTACTGGCGCAATAATGGTAAGGAAGATCTGGATGACGGAGATTTTAAGCTTTTCGGTGATACTTTAAAGTCTGCAATTCGAACGGAAGTCTCCGGACAAAAATACAAAATGGCTCCTAAAATAAACGAAATTAATTATCGTTCGGGCATCAGAAGAGAGCCGTATAGTGAATAAGCCTTATGGCAAAGTTAGAGAAAACAGTCAAGTGGAGAGACGTCTCTGCGGGTAATATCCAAGCAGTTTCTTCTGATATTACTATCCCGAACTCGGTGCCGTTCTCGATGAACCTCCTTTTCGATAAAGTGCTTGGAGAAGCCGTCTCGCGTGAAGGTACGACCATCATTGGTACTCAACTTTCTGCCGGAAATAATTGTCAAGGTCTTTTCCAGCATCTTGATACTACTGTTGCCAGTAGTGTACTTTTTGCCGGATTTAATGGAGTTATCTATAACGCTGTAACCGGGGCTACTTCTCTCAGTGGTCTAAGTACTACAGCTAAGATGCGTTTTGCCACTTTTCTTAATACAACACTGATGCTCAATGGAGTGGTAGCTCGAGCTTATAACGGTGGCAGTTGGGCTTCTTCTGGGGGGCCGTTAGGAGTGGGTGGAGTACCGGCCGGAGCACAGTTCCCGATAGAGTTCAAGGATCGAGTTTATTGTGCTGTAACTGATCGGATTTATTACACAGCTACTCCTTTGAGCGGGACAGTCAGTTGGACTGCTGCTGGTTCAGGATCTCTGCAAGCGGAACAAGAAGACGGTGGTGGCACTCTTCAGGGTTTGAATAAAGTACCGGGGTATCTGATGCTTTATAAACAACGATCGCTTAAGCGTTGGAATTTTGACTCGGCTTTTCCTGAAGACTTGGTTAACATCGGTACGCAATCAAACGAAAGTATTGTGCGAGCGCGAGGGAGAAACTACTTCTTCTATGGTCCGAAAGGATTTTATGAGACGAATGGTGGATACCCGCAACTTATCTCACGTCCGGTTCAAAGAATCGTTGAAGGCATGGCTAGTTCTTTTTATGAAGATGTTAATGGCTGGAGCGACAACGAACATATTTATTGGTCTGTCGGAAACGTTACAGTAAATTTTGATCGTGGCTTTACGGAAACATATACTAATGTGGTTTTACGTTATCATATTGATAGTGGAGCTTGGGCTCCTCTTCGTTACGCTAATCAGTTTCAGTTCTTGTCTCAATACCTTACTGGTGATGATCTTGTGATTGTAGGCGGAGATGATGATGGACAAGTACAGCAACTCAATTCTGGAAATAGTGATTATAACAATCAGGCTATCACTTATATTCTGCAGTCTCCGGAATTTGACTTCGGTGATCGTGGTAAATATAAAACTATAAACGAGAAGATTGTGGTTCATTCTGACGGTACTCGAGGAGCAGAAATTCAGAGACGGCTTGATTACGGACAATGGGAAGCCTTCGGTTCTCTTGGAGATATTGTGACGGAAGTACTGATTAATAAACCGCTTCGGGCTCGGGTCTTTGAGTTTCGAGTAGTGGATTCGACTACTGGAGAGCAGATTAAGTTGAGGGGCCTAGATTTTCCCAATATAAATATTGAAGAATCTTCAAAATGATATGAGTATTTTTATTGATGAGATTGGTTACAATATTCTTGATCTCGGATTTGATAAAAGTTTAATTAAAAATAATTCATTACAAACAACTCCGGAACTTATCAACGTCATTACGCAAGGGATAGCTCCTAAGAACGTTACTTCTGGTGAAGTTATTTCTGATCTGGAACAAGCGGTAGGAGTACTCTTTAATGGAAAAACTGCTTTTGATAATACTGAGACTGGTTATCGTTTGGGTATTGATGAGGCTGACGGTTTAATGAAGTTTTACATCGGTAACACTACCGATTATTTAAACTGGACAGGTACAGAATTGATCATCGTCGGGGGGGTCAGTATTGATTTGCTTGATATCGGAGGGTCTGACGCCACTTCCTTTCACGTTGATGTTGACGGAAACATGTGGATGGGAGCAGCAACATTTGCAGTGGCTCCTTTTAAAGTTTCCAGCGCCGGAGCCTTGACTGCTACTGGTGTAACTATTACTGGCACTATCACAGCCACGTCAGGAGCAATCGGTGGTTGGACAATAAATTCTACTTCAATCTACACAGGCACGGAGGACTTTGCCGCTTACACAGCCAACGCCGGAGATATGACCATTTACTCCGATGGGTCAAATTCTTCGATTCATGCTTTTAATTTTTATATAGATGCTGGTGGCGATTTCCATACTCGAGGCGGAGACATCACGGGAGTTTCTATTGCAGGTATACCTAACAATACTTCAACGGATATTTCTTTGATGGAATGTTCTCATAACCTTGTTTTCTCAGTTACTGATGCCGACACAATCGCGTGGGCCACAGGCACGATAATTTTCTCGAATGCCCGAACATTTACGATTGATGCTGGTAACACCGGAAATATGGTAGCTCTCACTTATATTTATCTTGACCCAGCAGTTTCTTCGACTGTGCTTCAAGTAACTACCACCTATTCGACAGCGATGGGAGCAAACAAGAGACTGATAGGAACGGCACAAAATAACACAATAACTGCAAACTTCGTTCCCTACGGAGCGGGACAAATCTTGATAGACGGAGCAAATATCGGAGCACTCTCGATTGTAGCTGGGAACATTGCCGCTTCTACGATCACGGCCGGCAAACTGACGGTTTCACAACTCTCGGCTATCGCCGCAGACCTTGGCACTATCACCGCAGGAACAGTAACAGGAGCCACTATTCAAACCGCTTCTTCTGGCACAAGGTTCGTAATGACATCGAGTGCTTTTCAGGGAATCAATGCCAGTGCCGCAGTAATATTTGAGATTCTTCTTACCGGCGGAGACGTAGGGGACGTCATCATGGGTGATGACGCTACGGGGTCTTATGCAAAGTGGGATAACTCTGCTGGCACTTTTGATGTATTTGCAGACAATATTCCTTCTGCTAGTCAAGGTACGTTCGGGGGTGACGGTTCTGACGGAGCTCTTTCCGCTTCGTCTGGCACAACTGATATTGACCTTGCAGGAGCAAAATCTGTTGTTAAAAACTATACTCTCATTTCTCTAACAGGATCGGCTAAACTCACTTTTTCTAATCCTCATGCTAACGGCACTCTGATTATTTTGAAATCACAAGGCAACGTAACTTTGACCGCCTCCGCAACCATTATCGATGCTTCTGGAATGGGGGCTACCGGAGGAACCGCTGTTTCTCAAAGTAGTAACGGAACTACCAACGGAAATAACGGAACAGTCGGGACAACCGACTTTACGATGTGGTCTACTGGTAATGGAATCAAGGCAACTGCCGACGTGGGTGGCACTGCTTCCGCGGCCCTAACAGGTGCTTTTACTTATAAAACCACCGCAGAAAGTATTTATATTTCTAAATACTTTAACGCTTTTGTGGGTTCTGGCGGAGGTAGTGGAGCGGCAGGATGGACGACAGGATCGGATGCAGGAACGGTCACTTCGGGTGGTGGGGGATATGGAGGTGGAGCATTGATTATTGAATGTGCCGGAGCTTGGAACTTCACGACTGCTAGTGGTATTTCTGTCGCAGGTAAAGTTGGAACAGCTCCAAGTCAAGGTGGTACTACCAGAGCATCAGGAGGCGGAGGTGGAGGCGGTGGAGGGGGATTCTTTCTGGCTCTCTATAACACGCTTACAGCTAATTCTGGCACTGTTGTTGTTTCTGGTGGCGCCGCTACTGGTTCAGTAGCAGATTATTCTGCTGGACCTGATACTGGCATGGGTGGTGGTAGTGGTGGCAGTGGACAGACTGCCAGTAGTGCTGGAACTAATGGAGGAGCAAGCACTGCCGGTGATGGAAGCGCCGGCACTGCCGGTTTAGCTTTAGTTGTTGAGAACACAATATTCTTTTAATAATGGTATAATAAAATAAAATGCAAGAAGTATTTAAGGGAGTTACATATAACCTAGATGACCCTGAGGGAAAAGCGGCCTTTGACTTGGCTAAGTCTGGAAATCTTTATATTCAACAGTCTTATGCCCCAGCTAACTGGAGAGATTCTGACTACGACTTTGTAAAAGATACAGCTTCTACGATGACCCCAGAACAGCAACTGGCACAAGCTCAAGCATTTAATACTCAGTGGGGAAGGACTGCTCCTGCTTCTTATGCTACAAACTCTGTCTGGGCGCAACTTGCTCCTGCACCTGCTCCTAATGTTTCAGCTACATCAACCTCTCCTACAAACATTACTCAGCCTGTCCCAACATCAGCTGCTTTTAAAAACACTGAAGCTTATAAAGCTTTGACTCAAGAAGAAAAAGATTTTGTTGATTTGGCTTACAACTTAATTTCCGTCGGGGGCGAAGAAGAAGCTAGAATTTTTGCTAATGCTATTACTCAAGCAAAAGCCATTGCCGATCCATATTTCCGATCAGTATTAACTCTTGCTTTAGGGGAAATTCAAGGAGCCATTGCTGAAAAGAATTTTGATTTTCAGACTAAAGCGGAAATTTTGAAACGAACTAGAGACGAACTTTTTGAAGATCTAAAACGAGGTCGGGAATATCTGACTCTGGAACAGCAAGCTCTCTTAGGCAAAGAACTTAGTGTTTATGAAGAAGATCTGTTGACTATTGCTGATCAAGCAGCCGAGAAAGGTTTAACTTTTGCCACTGGCGCGCGCTCTCGAGCTTTGGCAGAAGAAAGACGCACTGAACAGTATGGAGAAGTAGTACAGTCAACTCAACGAGTCACAAACATGAGAATTAAGGAACTTGAAATCAGAGCTCAGAGAGGCGATCTTGACGCCCAAAGACAACTTGAAGCTTTGACCGGCCAGAAAGCCTTTGATCTTCAGAAGATCGGTCGAGCGGCTGAAGAAGTGTTAGGTACAACGAACCTTCCGGCCGTAGAAGGATATACACCGGCTGGCGGAGTGATCGGTAAAATTGAGGAAGAAAAACAGAAAGCTGTCATTTCCGACGTCGGCGCTTTTGTAAATCTTCAAAAAGGGTTTATATAATATAACAATATGCCTACATATCAATATGTAAACAAAACGGGACAGCTGGCGACAGTCGAGGCGAAAGATTCGGCTTCGGCTCTTGCCGCCGTTAAAAGTGTAGCCGACCCTCATAGTGGAGTATCACTTGTTACTGGAGCGGCAGCAACTCCGGTTGCTGCTCCCGCAGCGACAACAGCAATACCATCCGGTACACTTCCGGCTCTTACTCCCCCAACTCCACCGACATTAAACGTAACTGGCACAGCAACTAATCCTTTGCCGGAAGTACCTACTCCGCAGTTCACTAATCTAGGAAATCTCAAAGCTTCTCTTAGAGATGCCTTAAACGAAGCCGCTCGGGCCCGAGTAGAAAGTAACTATAAACAGGTGGCTCCACTCTCTAAAAATATTCCCGGCACGATGGGATCAATCGTTGACCTGATCAGAGGTGGTATTAAAACTCCGGTAGAGACAACTTTTAGCGATATTGTCGGGACTTTCAGAGAAACGAACGAAGCTAAAACCAGAAGCTACGAACGCGCCCAAGACGCACGAGAAAGGCAGTACGACAGACTGATCAGCATCCAGAGTGAAGAGAATCGGGTAAAGTTGCAAATTTATGATCGGGAACTGGCTCTTTATGAAAGTCAGGTAGCGGATAAAAAACAAGAACGACAAGCTGTTGATAAACTGCGCTTAGAGTTCGGTTCAATTATACCGGCGGATGCCGATCTTGAAACAGCACTAGCTTATGCCACTCCGGAGGTGGATCGACTATTAAAAGAAGAGCAGAAAGATAAAGGACCAACCGCAAAAACTTTGACTCGAACCGATGTTCAACAATTAGGACTTCCAGTTTCTTTGGTAGGAACAACATGGGGAACACTTCAGTCTCAACTTGAAAGTAATACTCCTCCGGCATGGTTTAGAACAATGATAGAAAATGAACGAAAGCAATCGATCTTGCCAAGTGAGTTAATAACACTCTGGAACGAATTTAGAGGAGCATTTAATGATACTTTTACCAGTAGCGGAACAGACGACTTCGATAACTTATAAACTATGCCAGTATCACAGTTTAACGGAATAGCTCAAAGACTTAAAAGTTTTTTTGAACCTGATCCAGAACAAGTGCGTACTCGCGATGTTATCCGTAACTTGCCAGAAAGCCTTAAAGACGTTGGCACTAAACTCGGAAACTTTTTTGTTCAAAGCGGGCAAGCAACATGGCGCGGTTATGGAGCTCTGGGACAACTTATCTCAACCAGAGGGGAATCTTCAGAGTTTATGCCTCAAGGACAATTTCAAAAAAAACTTTTTGGCACTGACCAATCTTTTAGCTTAAGATCAGTCGGAGAAGAAATTCCCGGCGTTAAGGGAAGAAAAGCTGCTCCTTTCGTCGGTGCTGCTTTGGGAATTTCTGACCTTATCCCGGGAGGCAGTCAAGCTAAACAAGGTCTTAAACTTTTAAGGGAAGTCAACAAGACAGACGACGCTTTTAAAATATTAAAAAGTGCTTTTAAGTTCTCAGATGATATTGCTAAAAAATATGCTCCTAAGTTTGCCAGTCTTACTGACGAAGCAAAAATTTCTGGGCTACTTGACGAGGCGGTCAAAGAAACTGGATCTATAGCAAAAAAGGGGAAAAGAGTCGCTCAAACACTGCGAGAACGAGGGTTCGTCACTAGCGTCAAAGAGGCTTTTCCTGATGCTTCTTCTAAAGTAGCCGGTCAGTATATTCCTAAACCAAATGATGAGTTAGTAAGAACAGCCAGAAAACTTATCCAAGATGACTTTTTAAAAGCGGAACATCTGGCTAAAACCGGGATTGACGACGTTGCCGTCGCCACAGCTGATGAACTTATAAGACATTATGCTGACGCGGCTGCTAATGCCTCGGATACTCTCATTAAAGCTTCTATGGAGGATAAGATGGCCGAAATAGTAAACCCTTTAGCCAAAGCTTTGACTGAACACGGACGATCGGTCCAAGCCGCTTCACTTTTAGGAAAGATGACTCCTGAGGGACAAATACGTTTTGCCGCTCGAGAAATCCAGAAATATAATGAGATAGTTAAACAAACAAAGCTTCCCTTCATGAAAGAGATACCGGAATTAACTGGCAAACAGATTGGAACCATAACTGACAAAATGAACGAAATTGCCAGTCTTCCCGACGGCATACAAAAAGCTGAAGAATTTCAGAAACTACAAAAAGAAATTTTTGAAATGGTGCCATCTCCTCTTTTCAAAAAGATTGTCACTGTTTGGAAAGCGGGACTTTTGACGGGAATAAAAACAAGCGGTTTAAACATTTTTGCTAATGTGTCTCATGCTATAACTGAAACAGCAAAAGATGTACCAGCCGCCATAGTAGATAGCGTAGCCTCTCTTTTTACCGGTAAACGTACTCTAGCTTTTACTTTGAAAGGGACAGGTAGTGGAATAACTGAAGGATTTGAAAAAGGTTGGAAGTTTTTCAGATCTGGATTTGACGAAAGAAACATTGCTCAAAAATTTGACTACAAAAATGTCAGTTTCGGCAAGAGTGTTTTCGCCAGAAGCATCAAAAAATACGAAGAAACCATTTTTAGAATTCTGGGAGCAGAAGATCAACCCTTTTATTATGGAGCTAAAGCTCGATCACTCTATTCACAAGCCATTGCTCAAGGAAAAAACCTCGGTCTTAAGGCAGACGAACTAACTGAATTCGTTTCCGACATGGTTAAAAGCCCAACTGACGACATGCTCAAATATGCCGCAGTCGACGCTGAAACGGCCGTGTTTCAAAATAAAACAGCTCTTGGCAAGGCGGCTCGAGCTATACAGAAAATAGGAGGGGAACGATTCCCGATAGGAGAAATATTTGTGCCTTTCTCGCGCACTCCTTCATCTGTTGCTACACAAGTAATTAATTATTCTCCTGTTGGGTTAGTTAAAACTATTGTACAAAATATGGGTAAAGGTAAATTTGACCAGCGTCTCTTTGCTCAAGGCATGGGGAGAGGGATTACTGGCACCGGCTTTTTGTATCTTGGAACAAAACTCTATGATAACGATCTCGTTACTCTCGATTACCCCAAAGGAGAAAGAGAACAAGAGGTTCTTAAAGCTGAAGGTAGAAAACCAAATACAATTAAAATTGGTGATAAATGGCGCTCGATCCAGTCGCTTGGTCCAGCTGGAAGTCTTCTTATAGTAGGAGCACATTTCCAAGAAGCTTATAAAGATACAGGCAGCCCTATTGCTGGTATCTACAAAGCTTTTACCGGCGGGGCGAAGTCGTTTACGGAACAAACTTTTCTGCAAGGAGTACGAAGTTTTGTTGAAGCATGGGATGATCCAGAAAGATATGCTGATGCTTATTTCGGCAACCTTCTAGCTTCCGGAGTGCCGACTATTGTCTCTGACGTTGCTAGAGCAAAGGATGGGACAGAACGCAGAGCACGCACAGCTATTGAACGGGTCAAGGCTCGAACTCCATTCTTACGAGAAGAACTTGAGCCTCAGGTTGACGTTTTTGGGAAAGAACGGGTAGTCGGGGGAAACTTTTTAGAAACGATGATAGACCCGACTCGTCCTACAAAAGAAATTTCAACTCCTCTTATTGAAGAATTAAGACGCCTTAGTAAAGCTGGATTCAAAGTTTCTCCGACTTTACTTGGGGACAAGAAGGGGTACTCCGCATTGACTCCAGAACAAAATACTGATCTTCTGAAACGGGCCGGGCAGATTACTGAAAGTAAAATGACAACCTTGATAAACAGTCCAAGATATCAAAAACTGGCTGATGATGAAAAAGCGAAAAAGATTGATGAGTTTGCCAATAAAGCTAAGATTGTGGCTCGAGCTGAAAAAGTATTGGAGCTAACTCAAGATCTTTCTGGGGAAGCTCTCAAGGAAAAGTTAGCTGAACTTAAGGCTTCGGGGCTGATGATTAGAGCAGTCTTTGAGAAATACAAAGATTTACGTTAATATGGATACGTTACTTCATACTCTTCAGATGAACCAACATCAAAAACTCCTAGTAACATGTAGTAACCAGCCCATGCTAGAATAGTGTAACAAGTCAGTATAACTGTCCACCGAAGCGTTTCCTTAATAAATTCCTTAACCATAGACATGATATTATATACACAAACGAAATGAAATGTCAATTCATTCCTAAAGAAAAATAGTATGATTAAACCTCAAGAATTTTTTAACAAGCAGCATCAGTCAGACCACGATTTGCTCATTAGAATTGATGAGAAACTAGAATTATTTATCAAGGACGGAAAAGACCATGAAATTAGACTTAGAAGACTGGAGATGTGGGGAGCTGTTGCAATAGGTGTGTCTTACGCATTACAATTTTATTTTAACTTTTTAAAAACATGAAATATCCATTACCCATCGAAATAGTCAGAGGTCGTTCGCCTATCGTAACTCAAGAATATGGAGACAAATCTAGTGTCGCTTGGTACAAATCAAAAGGGATAGACCTCAAAGAACACAATGGTACAGATATAGTTACTGGCGGAGCAGTAGCGACTTATGGAACAAAATTAGTCTGCCCTGTTCCTACAGCTCTACTGGATAAAGTCTACTTTACTACTCCCCTTTCTACTCAAGGGAATGGTGTTAGAATTAGATGGCGAGATGAGAAAGGATTAAATCAGTGTTTAGTCTGGCACTTATCTGAAACTAACCAACAAGGAGAATATAGGGAGAAAGATGTTTTAGGTTACATGGGAAACTCTGGAACTGTCCGACCTGAACCATCTGTTTGGAATGTCCACGCGGGGTCTCATTTGCACCTTATGACTTACGTTAATAATGTTTTAGTAGACCCAAGAGAAATCTTTGACTTCACTAAGTGGTATGTCTCAGAAACAGACACCGGACAGGCAAAGGATCTGCCACCATTCATCCACTTTCTTAATAAAATCAGAGAATCTTTGTTCGGAATTACATAAGCGGTCCGAAACTCGAGACCTTAAACTAAGTATTGATTAGCTAATTATAAATTATGGCATATTCATTCACTAGAGGTTTAGGAAAAGGAGCTCTGTCTCTCTTGGCAATTACCGGTTCATTGGTAGCTTTTGCCGGTTTCTCAGACATAACGATATGGAGTTTGTTGGAACAATACTTGAGGCCAGTAGTCGGAAGTCTTACTACTGGTGGAGTAATTGTGATGTTGGTCAATTATATTAAGGTGAGATCTAAGACAGTGGTATAACAAAACATGGAAAACGAACCTGAAAATCCAGAAGAGGAACCGAAAGAAGGACTGGATGAAGAAGTAGATATTATCGAACCTGAAGAAGATGTCGATTTTCCAGCTGAAGGTGAAATAGATGATGAGGAAGTTTAATTCGTTTCTCACTCCCGTCTTAAAGTAATCTATAATGGGAAACTGTAAGACGGAGGAGGGATACGAATTGGTCGTATTCCACTGCTCTTTAACAAGGAGGATTTATGTGGAAAGTTATCAAAGCAAACTTTCGGTGGTTCTGGCTCGATGTTCAATATCGGCTAGCCTGTCGCAAAGCAAAAAAAGAATGGCGACATCGAAGATATGGGAGGTGATATATGTGCATCTTTTGCGGACACTCCGTCTGTCCTGATTGTGTGGACTATGCCCCGCTCGATTGGATAAGGTGTTGCTTCTGCAATCGCTGTTTCGCGAAAGGAGAAATGCCATGTACTGCGAAAAAGGAAAGGCATGGACAAGCCTGATGCTCCGAGATGACGGCACCTACACTCATTATTGTAGCGGTTGCAGAGATACTCACGATGTGAAATATCCCGTACCAGAAAAGGAGGAGAAAAATGGAACACCCGATTTGCAAAGTATTCTTCTCGAAGATAAGCCCACAAGACGCATGGACATTATCAGTCGCTTTCGGTCTTCACAGCACCGACGAGAGTTGGTACGATGACCATTGGAACGATTCCGTTAGTAACTGCTAGTGTTCCTCCCCACGTTCTTTAGGAGGGGTAGTCAGATTTGTCTGGCTCCACCCCTCCGCCCAAATCACAGATTCGTCTGTGGTTTTTTGTGTGATACAATTTAACTAGTTATTAATAATAATAATTTTTGTCATGAATCCTGATCAAGTTTTTCTTGAAATGGTTGTAAAAGGAATTGTTGATTATCCTGATGATGTGGAAATTAAAAGAACCGTAGACGAAATGGGTGTTCTCTTAGATTTAAAAGTTAATCCTCTTGATATGGGGAAAGTGATAGGTCGCAGCGGCGTAACTGCTAAAGCGATTAGAACATTGGTTCAAATCATCGGCACTAAAAATAGTGCTCGGGTATCAATTAAAATTTTTGATCCAAGACCGAGAGAAGTAGGAGTAACTAGACCTGTTTAGCTTTCCACATCTTATAACAGGTTGGAAATTCATGAGTTAGATCTACTTCTGGATCATTCATCATCTCTTTGAAAACCTTTACCTGAAGTTCCCCATCAAAAATAACATTCATAATTTCTCCCAGTTCTATGTCCGGTAAGATATTATATTTTTTAATATAATAATATAAAGTGCCTATTTTAAATTGAAGCAAACCATAAGAAGGAGTACCGTCAGTGTCAGCTTTATTAATAATCTGTTCGTTTCCACCAGATTCACATTGGATTAAAAAATCAAGAAATTCTTGATGCTTGTATTCTTCTTTAATCACTACTTCTTCCCGTATATAAGTTTCTTGTTGAGGGACAACCATCGCAATCGTTCCAGCGAAGGTGCTCATACCTGTTAAAAGTAAAAGCAATCCCTTATAGTGTAACACTATTTTATTTTATCATAATTTTATTATACAGACTCGTAAGTCGAGAAGTCGGTTGACCCTCATGTCTAGCCACAAGCATCTCATCTGTAATTAGTCGCTTAACTTCTTCCTGTCTTTTAGAAAGCAAACTTTCTGCATACGTTGCCAATCTAGTAATTACATCAGAAGAAGTATCTTCTGGCAATAGTTTTGACAATTCTCTTTTAATTTCGTCTTTCATTTCTTTTCCTTTGATTCTTGAAAAAGAGAGAGTAACGCTTCAACCTGAATATCAAGAAAAACTACTCCGTTTATTTTCTTTGACTTAATTTTTCTTTTTAACTCCTCCTCTCTTTGAGCGAGAATAGATAGCCACCAATCTACTTCTTTTTCAGTAACACCAAGCTGGACATAATGAAAGTGTTTTTTGAACTCCTCTTTAATTTGTTCTTTCTTCATCCTTTCTAAAGAGACATTGCCAACAACTCTATCTCTACTTTTAGTTGATCAATCAACTGTTGCATCAAGTTTAAAATCTGCTGTTCTAGCCAGCTTACACTACCACCAAATCCTTCTGGTTGTCTGCACCACTCCGTTCTTGTTGCTGTACACCACACAATGCCTCCACTTGGTGTTCTATGAACTTCTATAGGTGCAAGAGCAGATGGAGGTGGAGGGGGCGTGTCCGAAGGACACGGAACCTCTGTCTGTATTCCCTCGTCGTTCGGGCATACGTCTACTGGAGCCGGTGGCTCTGCGCAAGGAAGTTCTGTTTGTATTCCTTCCTCTGGACACAAATCTACTGGCGGAGGCGGGGGCAATACGCATTCTCCTTCTTCAAGAATGTAGCCCTCTGGTACAATTTCCTGATTGCCTTCAAGATTCGGGCAAACATCTACGGGAGGCGGAGGTAGCACACACTGCCCTTCCTCTAAGATATATCCCTCAGGCACTTCGTATTGATTGCCATCGATATTCGGGCAAACATCGGGACAGTCTTTTTTGACCGTGACCCTTGCGTTGTCGATTCTGTCACCCGGGCTAGGGTTGAACTCTCCGGGGAACTCATCGATGTAGTCAAAGTATCCGGCGTGTCCGTCCCCATCCACATCAAGTTCCACTTTTACCAGCACATACGGATCGTTGGTAGAGATTGTTATTTCTCTAGCTAGAGGGAAGTCGAAGTCAATAGAAACTTTCTCGTCGTAGTAGTCTCCGAAGTTGCCCTCATGGGATCCAGTGCTTCTTTGTTCATAAACAAACTCTGCACCACAGGCGACTACTGTTGCTCCTGCACTGAGCGGAAGCGCAAACATGGCTAAAAGTGCAATTGATAATAATTTTTTCATTAATCTTTGAAGATTACTTATAATTTCCCCTCTCTCAGCCGTGGGACTCAGCTATATGACTTGTTAATATTTCAAATCCGTCTTTCTTCACTAAAATCATATGTTCGAACATAGCGCAAACCTGATCATCAATACAAAACGCAGTCCATTTATCACCCATCATGCCTACAATGGCCTTGCCCGGAGTGATCATCGGCTCAACACAGATAATTTGACCTTCTTCGAGCAAAATATTGTCGTTTGCCTTATCGTAATAGTGAGGAATAAAGGGTTTCATGTGCATTTCCTTGCCTATAGCATGACCCCCAAAGTCCTTGATGACTCTAAATCCCATTTTGGAGACATAGTCCTCAATAGCTCTGCCTATGGCTGAAACAGGCGCTCCAGCTCTCACTACCTCAATACCGCGATAAAGTCCTTCCTTAGCATATCTCAAGGCTCTAAGGCGTCTATTTGAGACATGTTCTCCGACAGGCACAGTCAGGGCGGCATCACCGCAGACACCTTTATATTTTATTCCTAAGTCGTAAGTAATGATGTCTCCATCCTTTAAGGTCCTGTTATGGGGCGGAGCGTGACAAATCTCCTCATTGAGAGCAAAACAGACCGTAGCCGGATACGGGATCTCGGCCCACTTAGGATGATAGCCTTTATTAAAAGGAATGGCACCGGCTTCTCGGATTAGGCGTTCGGCCAGTTCGTCGAGCATGTCAAGACTGACTCCGGGAGCGGTCATTTTTTCAAGTTCAAGAAGTACTTTAGAAACAATATCGGCGGCTTTACGCATGTTTTCAAGTTCACTTCCAGAAGATAAAAATGAAAATAAACTCATGTCAATTTAATTTTACCGATAATTTTCTTAAGCGTCGCCCGATCACGAAGATCTGTGACAAAGTTATCGGCTATATAAAACATGTTATAAACAAAATGTTCTTTGCCTATTATCGGTGCCTCTTTTTTTTCAGGGACCGGTTCTGTATTCATCTTAACTTCCATACCGCCGCTTGTAGGTACAGTGAAGTTAAGTTGATCAAGAAGCTCTTGAATTTTAAGTATGCCTTTCTGTGAAATAGAAAGAAGTTTCCCTTGAGGGTAACCGGCCCGGACAATGTTATAAGCGTCTCCTTCACTAAAAGCCAATACCGCCATGACTCTGAAAGGAAACTGAATAAACATCGGACCTTCTTGTACGCTGTAAAGAAAGAGTCTTAATGGCTCATCTCCTTTAGCGATATCATATTTTTTCTTAATTGCGTCGTTCATTGTCCTTACCTTTAAATCTTTCTCGTTGCTTAAGTCGATGTTCAGAACATCGTTTCGGTGGAGGGTATCCTTGTTCAGCATAGTAACTTTGATCTCTTTCCGTAAATTCAAAAATAATATTGCATCCGGGTTCCGCACATTTAATTTCTTGACTTGGCATTTTCTCAAAACTTAATTTAATAATCCGCCCACCTTGAGGATCATCAGAGGGAGAACAATGGCCAAAGTTTACTTACGTTGGGAGGACAATATGAAGTGCCCTTTCCAAACCATTGACACGCCCCCTATGATAATCCCCAAAAGAGAGGACTACTAAGCAGCACCTCCTCCGCCTCCACCCGTAGCTACTGCTTCGAGCTTACCTTCGTTAACGAGCGGCTGTGCCACTTCTTCTGAAAGCTCTACTACTGAGTCGACTACTTGTACAGCACCATCGAGCTCAAACTCCACGAGGACTTTATAACTTGGCATATTATTATTTAATTAATTCTAATAAAGACTTTTCGGACCTTGTCGATCTCAAAATCCATCTGCTCATTTGTATTTAAGCAGATCATTGATAGAGACGTCTTCATCCCATTCATCAATGAAGTAGTAAATATCCGGTTCCTCTTTAAATTGACCAAAGAGGATTGGATCTACTACATCTCTGATCCAGAACACACAAAAAGAATCAAATATCTTTTCTTTCTGTGCTCTGGCTAGTTTAACTTTAACATGTTTTGGAAGCGGTTTATCGTATTCCTCAAGATCATCAATCACCAACTCTTTACCTTTAGGAAGATGATCACGGTACTTCTCAATCATATTCTTATGAATGATGGTATCGTAATCTCTCAAGTTCGCAGCTGCTTTTTTGAGATTAAGATTCATAATTTTTTCAAATTGCTCTGCCACATTCTTTTGCCCGATAGAAGCATGTTCAGCCGCCTGTTCAAAGGCTTCTTCAGCCAGTTTCTGATAAAACTTCTTCTCCATTTTAGTCAAGCCTTTCTTGACTACTTTAAAGAAAGCTCGCGCCTGAAGTTCCGGCTGACTGGTATCCTTACGACCCCAAAACGTTTTACGTTTACGAGCAACATAAGCATTACCCTGAATCCAACCATTATCAACTGTTGTAATAATTCCATTACCAATAAGCCAAGATCCGGTTCCAGCCGTGGTGGTAGTTTGCCAATCAATAGAAGAAGCTGTGGTAATTCCACTTCCAGTAATGTTAATTGTATTATCCATAATATTTATTTTACTTTTTTCTCTTTGCTCTTTCCAGTCGCATTTTTTTGCGGTGTAACTTCTTCAACTTTTTTTTCTGGCTCATTAAGAGATAAACTAGCTGGTAATACTAACACCGGCGCTTCCTTAGCGTTCTTCTTACTATCGAAATAGTCGTACTGCCAGACAGCGCGCACACTCTCAAACACCTTGTAATGCTCTTTCCACTCAGGGTAAAGCACATAACGGTAGCCGTTCTTATTTTTCGCCCCGAGCTGAAGAGCAGCCGTGATGTCGATCTTCAGATCAGTATTCTCCTCAACAGCTTTAGCATATGAAGCAAATTGAAGAGGGAAATGTTCGTGGATACCGGAGCCACTCTTAAGGTCAAGAAGTACGTTCTGACTAGCAATCTCATAAATGCGATCGAGCCGGCCAGCATATCCACCCTTCTTAGAGAATACTGGAAACTCCTTAGCGACGAGTTTCGGTTGTGTATCTTTGTACCAGACAACAAACGAGTTAATCTTGAACCACTCTTCGAGAGAATAATCCTCTTTTACGAGAGTATCACCGTCCTCAAGCTTGTCGCAAGCGGTGTGGATCCTCGTTCCTCGCTCTCCTGCTTTTGACTTAATTCTCTGAGACTCATGCCAGCCCTGCTCTGCAATCCACTGAGTAAGATGCGGAGACTGCGGATAAGCATTGAGAATAGTAGTCGAGGACGGAAAAGTGCCGAGAAATTTCTCTTTCTTCTTGCCTTGTTCCCAGACGTTATACCAGTGTCCGGTCAACGTATCGGCAAGCTCTACTCTGTAATGCTTAAGGATTTTCATTTTCTTAGTAGATTATTAATACTTTTTAATTGATCATCAAGAACAGTTAACATTATGTTCCATTCCTTTTTCTTTACGATTTTGTAGTTGAACATAACTTTTAAAAGTCCCCGCCCGTTACGCTCTGACTATCAAGCCATTCCTTGTTCATAGTCGGTTTACCCTCGTTATCCTTCGGAGCGTAGATCTTGATAATTTTTGCTGGTCCGAGTTTACCTTCTACCTCTTCGGTAAAAGTAAGCTTGACTACCTGACCCGGACGGAGACTATTCATTTGACCATTGAAGATGTCATTACGTCCCCAGACATTCCACGACTCACCTTTATTGATTGCCGTAGGCGTTTCCGCCGGCTTTTTCTTAGTGAGCTTATGAAACGAGCCCTTCTCTGTATAGAACTCATAAATACTGTTTAACCCGAACTGCGTTTCAACGTTATGACGCGCTTTCACGAATGTACCTATCACGAAATTTCCAACCTTCCCCCAATCGATAGTTAGTGAAGACATCTCACTTGACTCATCGAAGTTTGAATCATCAAATATATCTGGCATGGTAATAATTTTAATTTATAACGTTACCTCTATTACTGTCGTTTGAAGACAGTGAATACAATAGACACAATACTTTCTCTGAACACTGTTGACCTCCTTATAGAATTGAGGCACAACTCGCCACTCATGCTCAAGCTCAGGAACAAGACACCCCACTTGCATCGGATTAACCTTGATCCCTCGATTTTTTTCTTCTACCTGCTTATCTTTTTGTGTGTTCATGTAAGATCAGCATTCACTTCGTATAAACTTTTTTCACCCACTTAGGAACCCATCGAGGCGGACACCTTCCAATAATACGCATAACTGTTGAGATATGCTTCATATTGAATATCTTGCCAATTTGTGACGGAGTATAGTCTTGTTTAAAAAGAGCCCAGATAAGCTCATTGCGTTTATCTGTTAAAAACTCTTCCACCTTATCCCCAACAATATCTATTGGCATGTTTACAGTATAAAGGATATACTATCGGAACGCAACTGGTACTTGCACTAAAAACATCAAACCTGTGGATAACTTGCTTAACATACAAAATGAAGAAAGGGAAGGGTATCTGACAAAACTCGAGAAAAATCATCAAGAAAGCTTACCAAACTACACTTTCTACCAGCTCCTTGAAATATTCCCTGAAGCTAGACCGGCTATGAGACGCGGTCTCCTCACAAACATAAAAAAATATAAAGCTGACCTTAACGAATCAGTCCGGGTAGAAAACGAAGGTAAAAAAATTATCTTTAACAAAACAAATGATCTGCGCTCTCAAGAATTTTGGCTATCTGTTCTTAATGTTTTTTATATAGAGCCCCTCCGGGCCGGTAGAGAAAATAAGATTAAACAGAGCCGGTTCTATCTGTCGGCGCTGAAGCCGAAGAAAGCGAGCGAGGTGGATCCGAGTAAAATTACTGACACTGACATCGCTAGAGCTAAAGAAGTGCCGATTGAAAGTCTTTATGTCGGGAAATTGAACCGACAAGGCAGTCGAGCAACAGGACAATGCCCGTTCCATATAGAGAAAACAGGAAGCTTCATGATCTATATCAAGCAAAACACCTTCTATTGTTACGGCTGTAATGCTGGCGGAGACGTGATCGAGTACATCATGCAATCGAGTAAGTGTAATTTTTTACAAGCGGTAAAGTTGCTAATCAATAAATAAGATGACCAAAAAACGATCAAAGTATTGGAACACTATGGTAGACATTCTTGATGGAGAATTTCCAAAGGGTGAATGTAAAGAACGTGGTAGAGCATTAGTAATGATTTCTTATATTGAAATGATGCTTCAAGGAGTGAAGTTTAATAATAACGGAGAACCGAAATAAAAAATGAAAAACGAAGCCATCAGGTTGAATAGCACTGTCAGTATTGATCTCCCTAAACTTATTTCGGGTAAACTTCTGGTACAAGCTAATTCTGGTGGCGGTAAGTCATGGCTCATACGCCGTATTGTCGAGCGCGCTTACGGCAAGATCCAAATTATCATTCTTGACCCGGAGGGAGAGTTCTCAACTTTGCGCGAGAAATTTGATTTTGTGCTTGCCGGTAAGGGAGGGGATACCCCAGCAGAGCCTCGCAGTGCAGCGCTTCTTGCGACACGATTACTTGAGCTCAAAGTTTCTACAATCATAGACCTCTACGAACTCCACCCACAAGAACGCAAGCATTTTGTAAGACTATTTTTAGAGTCTATGGTTAATGTCCCCAAAAGCCTCTATCACCCCACGCTGGTTATTCTGGATGAAGCACACACCTTCGCTCCTGAGAAGGGTGAGGCAGAGTCTCTTTCGGCTGTGGTTGGCATGGCTTCTCTCGGTCGCAAACGTGAGTTCTCCTTGATCCTTGCTACTCAGCGTATCTCTAAACTTCATAAAGATGCAGCCGCGGAGTGTAATAACAAGCTGATTGGTCGTGCTTCCCTTGACATTGACCGTAAGCGCGCGGCTGATGAGCTTGGTATTACTGATAAGGAGAAAATTCTGGCCTTGCGCTCTCTTGAGCCGGGGGAATTCTTTGCTTTCGGTCCGGCTATCTCGAACGAAGTAATTAAGATTAAAGTGGGCGAGGTTAGTACCTCAATACCAAAAGGAGGAGCTGAATATAAAGTTGTTCCTCCGACAGAGAGAGTAAAAAAACTTCTAGGCAAGTTAGCGGATCTTCCGGCTGAAGCACAGAAAGAGGCACAGACGGTAGCAGAAATGAAAGCTGAAATTAGAAAACTTCGTCAGCACAAATGTGCTCCCGTAGGTAATTTACAAAAAGAGCTCGAACCACATTTGATTGCTATTGCTACTGAACGTAAAGCTACACATCAATGGGTGGAACAATGGAGAGAGTTCGTTGGATATATTCATGCACACACTCGCCTTGATCTTCTTAAGGTTATAAAAGACCTTGATGAAAAAATGAAAAATAAGCCTAGTAATAAACCGGCAGGAAGCTACATAGGAAAACTACCGGGCAATTCAAATATCGTTAAAAGTGAACCGATCAGACCCCTACCAGTCCAAAAAGAACCAAAAATGGACGGTGAAGAAAATAGATCTGAAGTTGGTATTTGTGCTAAGAAAATCTACAGTTTTCTACATGAGAATAGTGGAAAGAGCTTTACTAAAGTACAGCTCGGAGCTGTTACCGGTTACTCTCCAAAGTCTGGTGGATTTAACAATGCTATTGCACGCCTCAATGCTCTTGGACTCATCAGAAAGAATAGAGAGCTAATCGAGATGGGCCAATTAGATACAGAACATATCATCGAAGGAGAAGAATTCTCACCGGAGCCTCGTTTCTGGGAACGGAAGCTTGGTAAGTGTGAAATTGAGATTTATAAGTGGTTGTGGGAAAGACAAGGTGAGGTACACACCAAAGAAACTATCGGAGAAGAGACTCACTATTCTTCTACAAGCGGAGGATTTAATAATGCTGTCTCTCATCTTAACGCCATCGGTCTAATCCGTAGGCAAGATGGGGGATTAACAGTAAATCCAGAACTTTTAAACTTATGAAATCAAAACTCCAAAAAATTCAAGAAAAACGAGGAGTTTATGAACGAAGCCGAAGAGGAAAAATCATATCTCGCCGACTAGAAATTCAAAACGAGGCTCGTAAGGAGGCTCTCAAAAAGAAAGAAATAAAACCTACAAACGACACAGCTCCTCTTGTTTCTAAATCGCACGGCACTAAATGGCAGCATCTTGTCTACTGGATCAAAAGTCTATTCCACATGAATTAAATATTAACCCCAATGACCCAAAACGAAGGAATCAAACACGTTGAAGATGTCGTAAAAAGTGTATATCTTCTCGAAGACCCTCACATCATCAAGCTCCTTATGGCACTGGCTATTTCTCACTGGCTCCCTTCAGATCCAGTCTGGACCTTCATCGTGGCTCCGCCCGGGGGTCTTAAGACCGAGTTGATCAAAACCCTAAGTGGACTCTCCCACGTCCATCCTCTCTCAACACTCACGTCAAGGACATTCGTTTCCGGACAGAAGAAAACCGGACAAGAGACATCGCTCCTTCTAAAAATTACGAACGGCATCATTACCTTCGAGGATTTCACCACACTTTTATCGGAAAACAAAGACGAGCGCGGAGCGATCATGGGCCAACTTCGGGCCATCTACGGAGGCAAATTTGATAAAACCTTTGGTACAGGAGAAACTGTCTCATGGGAAGGCAAGATCACCGTCATTGCCGGCGCTACTTATGCTATTCATTCCCTGCGAGAACTCTATGCTTCTATGGGTGAGCGTTTTCTTATGTACAACATGATTCAGCCGGATCGTGTTGATGCCGCTAGACGAACAATGGAAAATCAAGAGTCCGGAAAGATGAAAGAAATGCGCGCTAAAGTTCAACAAGCTGTTCATCATTATCTTCTTGACGAATTCAAACTACCCGAAAAAATGCCGAAAATTAAACATGCTCTTCGAGAAGAATTATTGGAGATTGCTGAACTTGCTACTCGCGCGCGTTCGGCTGTAGAGCGTGAATGGCGCAGTCCAAATAAGGAAATAACCGAAGCATACCCGCCGGAGATGCCGACCCGTTTTGCGGCCCAGCTTCAGACGGTGGCTATGGCTCTGATGTGCATCAACTTTAACGACACCGGTAAGGCGGACTTACTGCCGAGCGATCACGAGATTCTCTATAAACTTGATCTTGACTCTATTACTAAGTCGAAGCG
>Ga0209518_1001381_pt1 | contig 26230 bp, 24 predicted proteins | sample RifGroB1_FD_183993 | JGI IMG/M metagenome (GOLD analysis project Ga0209518, IMG submission 183993) | Groundwater microbial communities from Rifle, Colorado, USA - Groundwater B1 (SPAdes) (version 2) | ecosystem: Environmental > Aquatic > Deep subsurface > Groundwater | place: Rifle, Colorado...
CGCTCAATCAAGGTCTGGAAAAAAGAAATTCCTCTGTATTTGCACTATTACAATTTTGAGCGTCCACATATGGGAATTAATTATCAAACACCTAATCAGGTGGTAAGAAGCTATTGATTAGAGAACGATCCCCCGTGCGGCCTGATAGCTTTTGGCCCATTTTTGCGGAGGTCCGCTCTCCGCCAAATAATACATAAAGACCTTAAGATAGAGCAACTCCGGAGAGCGGACCTCCGGAGTTTACTCATCAGAAAAAAGAAGGCCTCGACTTGTTTCCAAGCCAAGGCTTTCCGCTTTTGGCGCTTTTCGCGCCAGATTATAGTTTTCGCGTTCTGAGCAGAATGAGTAACACCTCGCAGAACGCAACTAAGGAAAGAATTCGAATCGCAATTTCTCCTTCCGACACTTTCAACCCCCTTTCTAAAATTTAAGAAGGGGCGAATCATGGCGACTCATCCGCACCTTCCCTTTTAGTTCTCGATCTGCCAAGTCTTGGACTTGGCGAAAGCCATGTCCAGGGCGATTCCGGTTACGATCGCTTGCCAAGCGTCTTCGTCCGACAGCCCCTTGCTCCTGACCGCGCGCCAGTGATACATGATCTCGTCTTCTGTGACGCTGTCAAAGCTATCACACTCCCTTCCAGGCTTGGAAGCGAGCGACTTCTTATTCAAGTTCTTCATAAATCCTCCGTTTAACAGTTTTTTAAATTATACATCTAATGATTGGGATAGTCAATATCAAAAATGGAAAAGCTAATTAAATTCAAACATCATCAAAAAAAGCCTTACTCTAAGGCTTTTTTGGATTTTTGAAACCGGGTTCAGTCCGCAAAAAATGAATAACCAACTCCTCTACCTCTCCGCTCTCTCAAGCTCGTTTAACGGCTCCTCCTCTTCATCTTTAATTTCAAAATCTTTTCTATATCCTGTTCCAGCCGGAATTAAACGACCAATGATTACATTTTCTTTAAGCCCGCGCAGTTTATCTTCTTTTCCTTCAAGCGCGGCTGAAATAAGCACTCTTGTGGTTTCTTGAAAAGACGCGGCTGATAAGAATGAGGAAGTCGTTAAAGCTGTTTTTGTAATTCCCAGCACCATTCCGGAAGGCTCGGCCAATATTCCATTGTCTTTTTTAACTCTTTCATTTTCTTCAATAAGCTCGGCTTTTTCTATCACGTCCCCGATGGCAAAACGCGCATCGCCGGAACTTTTAATTTTCACGCGCGAGAACATCTGGCGCACTACAACTTCGATGTGCTTGTCATTAATCGAAGCTCCCTGCAAAGTATATATTCTACCGACTTCTTTAATAACATAATTTTGCGCCGCAATCGGACCCGCCAGCGAATAAAGCTCTTTAATATCCACGGCTCCTTCGCAAAGCTGATCTCCTGGTTTAACCTCGGACCCTTGTTTTACCAAAAGACTCTTTCCAAAAGGAAGCACAAACTCTTTTACTTCCCCATCGGATTTCTTGCCCTTTTTTGCAAGAATTTTTATCGCCTTCTCCGCCCCGCGATCTTCAACTTCAATAACCTCCCCTTCAACGTCTGAAAGTGTCGCTAGATTTTTCGGAGCGCGAAGCTCAAAAACTTCCTCTACTCTCGGAAGGCCCATGGTAATGTCGGCCGCTCCAGCAACGCCTCCGACATGGAAAGTACGCATTGTAAGCTGGGTGCCCGGCTCTCCGATCGCTTGCGCCGCGACAATTCCTATGGCTTCCCCGAATTTTACGAGCGTGTTTGACCCAAGGTCATACCCATAACACTTCTGACATATCCCCAAAGCCGCCTCGCAATTTATGGGCGAACGAAGAACAGTGTCCGTAGCCCCAGACTTATCCACCTTTTCCGCGTCTTCAACAGAAAGAAGATGCCCTTTTTTGAAAAGCGTCTTGCCATCCTTATCTTTCAAATCCTTCGCGAGGTAACGGCCGAAAATTCTTTGCTGAAATCCTTTCCCGTAGTCTTCCGCGTCCCGACGCGTCACGTAAAATCCTCCATCGGTTTTACAATCTTCTTCGCGGATAATGACATCTTGAGCAACATCAACAAGACGTCTTGTCAGATAACCGGCATGAGCAGTTTTTAAAGCCGTGTCCGCAGTTCCTTTTCTGGCACCGTGAGTTGAAATAAAATATTCAAGCACGTTCAACCCTTCTTTATACGATGAAAGAATCGGAAGCTCGATCGTCTTTCCCGCGGGATTTCTTACCAATCCCTTCATTCCGGTCATCTGCGTAACCTGCGTCCACGTTCCTCTCGCAGAAGATGAAACCATGTAATGTATCGGGCCTTCCTGTGAAAGGGCTTTTGGCACAAGCTCATCAACTTTTCTTTTTACGTCAGTCCAGATGGAAATTACTTTGTCATAGCGCTCATCATCAGTCAGGAGGCCTTCATCATACTGGCTGGCAACTTTTCTCGCTTCAGCTTCCGCGCCCTTAATTAACTCCGGCTTGTCATTCGGAACAAACAAATCGTCCATGCCCCACGAAATTCCGGAAACGCACGCGTATTTATAGCCGAAAGTCTTAATTTTATCGAGAATCGGCGCAACCGCGTCGGTTCCATACTCGACAATCAAGCGGTACACGATTTTTTCAAGATCTTTTTTCTTCATTTCCTGATTCAAGTATTCGAAGCCGTCAGGCAGAACCGAATTAAATAACAGCCTTCCGACAGAAGTTTCAAAACATCCGCCTTCGAATTTTTCATATTTCTTTGTTGCCGTCGCCCGCACTTTTACGAGTGCTTTTATATCTACAATTCCAAAATCATAAGCAAGAATCGCATCGTTTGGATTGGCAAAAATTTTCCCCTCGCCTTTTGCCCCAGACCGCAATTTTGTAAGCCAAAAACATCCGACAACCATATCTTGGGAAGGCGTAACCGTAGGATCTCCTGTCCCGGGCTTTAGAAGATTTTTTGAAGAAGCCATAAGTTCTCTGGCTTCTCTCTGCGCTTCCATAGTTAAAGGCAGGTGAACCGCCATCTGGTCGCCGTCAAAGTCCGCGTTAAAAGCCGAACACACAAGCGGATGAACCTGAATGGCGTTTCCTTCAATAAGCACCGGCTGAAAAGCCTGAATTCCGAGACGATGCAAAGTAGGCGCTCGGTTTAGGAGCACGTATTTGCCCTGAATAACTTCTTCCAAAATCGCCCAAACATCAGGAGTTGCGTCGTCAATCAGGCGGTTTGCTCCTCTGATATTGTGCGAAAATCCGCGTTCAATCAGTTTATTTATTACAAACGGCCGGAAAAGCTCCAAAGCCATGAGCTTCGGAAGCCCGCACTGGTTTAATTTAAGTTCGGGGCCGACAACAATCACAGAGCGTCCGGAATAATCAACGCGCTTGCCCAAAAGATTTTGTCTGAATCTTCCCTGTTTTCCGCGAAGCATGTCGGCAAGCGAACGAAGAGGCCTGCGCTGGGCCTGCGAAGTAACCGCCGATTGTCCTCTGCGGATTGAATTGTCTATTAAAGCGTCAACAGCTTCCTGAAGCATTCTTTTTTCGTTGCGAACAATGACTTCAGGAGCTTTAAGTTCCAAAAGTTTTTTAAGACGGTTGTTGCGATTGATCACGCGCCTGTAAAGATCGTTTACGTCAGACGTGGCATGTCTTCCGCCTTCAAGCTGGACCATCGGACGAAGCGCCGGAGGCGATACGGGAATCACCGACAAAAACATCCATTCCGGCCTGACGTTTGATCGTAGGAGCGCCTTAACCAAAGAAAGGCGTTTTATTAATTTTTTTGTCGCCAGAGGATTTGCATCTTTAAGATTTTCCTCAATAATTTTTACCGTTCCTTCGAGATCCACGTCTTTCGCGATTTTATGAAGCGCTTCAGCCCCGATTCCGGCTTCAAAAACTTCGCCGTAGCGAAGAGCCAACCTGTGATATTCGACTTCCGACAAAACACGCCTCAAGCGCAAAGATTCCAATTCTTTTTTGGCGGCGTCATAAAGATTTTTGAGCTCGTCTTTATCCTTTTTTAGCTCCGCTTGTTTTGACTTGGCTTTGTATTCTTTTTCAAGTTCGCGAAGCGTACTCTCTTTTGCTTTCTCATTAACTTTCGTAATTATATAACCCGCAAAATAAATCACCCTCTCAAGATCAGGAATTGAAAGATCAAGCACAAGGCCGACTCGCGAAGGAACGCCTCTTAAAAACCAAATATGCGAAACCGGCGAGGCCAACCTGATGTGGCCCATTCTTTCTCGTCTTACAACCGAGCGCGTAACTTCCACTCCGCATTTATCGCAAACAATTCCTTTGTAGCGGATTCTCCTGTATTTTCCGCAATAACATTCGTAATCTTTTTCCGGACCGAAAATCCTCTCGTCAAAAAGGCCTTCTTTTTCCGCACGCTGGGTTCTGTAGTTAATAGTTTCAGGTTTGGTAACTTCGCCATGCGACCATGCCAAAATTTTCTCGGGAGAAGCAAGCTTTATGATGATTGACTTGAAATCCGTTACTTTTGTTTCCATTTTATTATCGAATTGCATTGGTTTAAGGGTTTAAATCCTGATAACTATCTCCTCCTTGCCTTTTTCGACCTTATCTGTTTTTAGATCATCTTCGCGTTTAATGCCTCTTAACTCCACATCCAGAGACAGCGCTTTCAATTCATTTACAAGCACGTGGAATGACGCGGGTAGGTTCGGATTTTTAAATCTCTCTCCGCGCACAATCGCGTCATAAGCCGCAGCGCGCCCGAGCACGTCATCGGATTTAATCGTAAGCATCTCCTGCAAAGTGTGCGCAGCGCCGTAACCTTCAAGCGCCCACACCTCCATTTCTCCGAATCGCTGTCCTCCGCCTTGCGCCTTGCCTCCGAGAGGCTGTTGAGTAATAAGCGAGTAAGGCCCGATGGAGCGCATGTGGATTTTATCTTCCACCATGTGTACAAGCTTCATCATATAAATTTGTCCGACAGTAACTTCCTGATCGAATTTCTCGCCGGTTCTTCCGTCAAAAAGCGGAACCTTTCCTGAAGGAGGAAGCCCCGCTTTGACAAGTTCTTCTTTAATTTCTTCTTCAGAAGCGCCTCGGAGAGCCGGAGTTATAGCCTGATACCCGAGCGCTTTTGCCGCCCATCCAAGATGAGTTTCAAGAATCTGCCCGATGTTCATTCGAGAAGCGACTCCGAGAGGATTTAAAATCATATCCACCGGAGTGCCGTCAGCTAAAAAAGGCATTTCTTCAGACGGAAGAATTTTTGAAATAACACCTTTGTTCCCGTGCCTTCCCGCCAACTTGTCTCCGACTGATATTTTTCGGAGCTGCGCGATTTCAATCTGAACTTTTTTAATAACGCCCGTATCAAGCTTGTCTCCGCGCTCTCTTGAAAAAACTTTGATTCCGACGACTCTGCCCTGTTTTCCGTGTGGAACTCTCAAAGAAGTGTCTTTAACATCTCGCGCTTTCTCGCCGAAAATAGCGCGCAGAAGCCGCTCTTCAGGAGTAAGTTCAACCTCGCCCTTGGGAGTAATTTTCCCGACGAGAATATCGCCCGGCACAACCTCCGCTCCGATTCTGATAATCCCTTCTTCATCAAGGTCTTTTAATTTTTCTTCGGATACGTTCGGAATGTCGTGAGTTGTAATTTCCGGACCAAGTTTCGTATCTCTTACGTCAACTGAAAAATCTTCAATATGGATCGAGGAAAACGTATCGTCTTTCACAAGCCGCTCCGACAAAATAATCGCGTCTTCAAAGTTTGACCCTCCCCATGAAAGGAAAGCCACCAAAATATTTTTTCCAAGAGCGAGAACCCCTCTGTCCGTGGAAGAATTGTCCGCAAGAACATCTCCACGCTTTACTTTCTGGCCGAGTTCAACAATCGGCGTCTGGTTGATCACAGTAAAATCATTTGATCTCAAAAAATTGACCAAAGGATAAATCCGCTCTCGTTTTTGCGACTTCACAACGATTCTTGAAGCGTCAACGTGCTCAACAACTCCGTCTTCTTCAGCAACGGTCAGCCTACCGGAATCTTTAGCGGCCCGCTCTTCAATTCCGGTCCTTACGAGCGGCGCTTCCGCTCTCAAACACGGCACAGCCTGTCTTTGCATATTCGAACCCATGAGCGCCCTGTTTGTATCGTCATGCGCAAGAAAAGGAATCAATGAAGTCGCGATTGAAAAAGCCTGCTCCGGAGCAACGTCTATAAAATCCACATCGCTTTTTCTCATCAGCCCTGGCTGGCCTTTTATTCTTCCTTCAACATCCTCATCAAGAATCTCGCCGGTCGAAGTATAATTTATTCCGGCGTGCGCGATATTAAAACGCGCCTCTTCAAAAGCGGTCATGTAACGAAGTTCTTCCGTAATTTTTCCGTCTTCAACTTTTCTGTAAGGAGTTTCTAAAATTCCGAATTCATTTATGCGCGCATATCCCGCGAGGTGAACTACAAGGCCGATGTTCGGACCTTCAGGAGTTTCAATCGGGCAAATTCTTCCGTAGTGGGAAGGATGCACGTCACGGACTTCAAATCCCGCGCGCTCTCTTGTGAGCCCGCCGGGACCTAGAGCTGAAAGCCTTCGCAAATGCTCAAGCTCCGAAAGAGCATTGATCTGGTTCATAAATTGCGAGAGCTGGTTTGTTGTAAAAAATTCGCGAAGAACCGCCATAAAGGGACGCGAATTTATTAATTGCGCCGGAGTAAGCGTCATAAGATCAAGCGTGGACATTCTGTCTTGGATCGTTCTTTTCATTCTGGTCATTCCCACGCGAAGCCTCGCCTGTAGCATCTCTCCAACCGAGCGGATTCTTCTGTTTCCAAGATGATCAATATCGTCAGCCTCCGCACCCGGAGTATTATTTAAAGTAATTATGTAGGAAATTATATTGATGAGATCTGCACCAGAAATAACTCTCGAATTTTCACTCTTGTCCGAAGTCGGAAGGCCCAAGCGCTGATTTAACTTATATCTCCCTACAAGCGAAAGATCATAGCGCTCCTTTGAAAACATGCCGTCTAAAAGTTCTTTCGCCGAATCGGGCGTAGCGGGTTCCCCGGGCCTTAAGCGTTTGTAAATTTCAAGATAAGCCTCCTCTTTTGTTTTTGTAGGATCTTTTTCCAAAGTTTTTTGCATGAAAGAAATCTCTCCGGAATCTGCTTTTTTAGTTTTCTCAAGAATTTCTTCGTTGGAGGATACTCCGAACATCCTCAATATGGCTGATACGGGAATTTTTCTTTTGCGGTCAATCCTCGCGTAAATTCCATTATCAACGTCGGTTTCTATTTCAATCCATGCTCCGCGCGAAGGAATAATTTTCGCTCCGAAAAGTTTCCTGCCGCGCGTAAAGTTAGCTGTGAAATATACCCCGAAAGAACGGGCGAGCTGGGAAACAACAACGCGCTCAACTCCGTTTACAATAAAGGTGCCGCGCGGAGTCATTACCGGCATATCCGAAAGAAAAATTTCCTGTTCTTTTATCTCGCCTGTTTTTTTATTGATCAATCTGGCTTTAAAACGAAGAGCCGCTTCAAAAGAAAGATTAAGCGCCTTGGCCTGATACTCGTCGTATTTTGGTTCGTCCACCGCGAACTCGGCAAACTCCAATTCCAGATCCTCTCCGGAATAATCTTTTATCGGCGAAAATTCCTTGAAAAGCTCTTTTAAGCCTTCTTCCATAAACCACTTGTAAGATTCAATCTGTACCTCCGACAAGAAAGGCAGATCAGCGAGCGGTTCGCGATAAAGAGAGAAAAACTTTTTATTCATAAATGAATAATTATTTATTTAAATAATTTGTAATATTTTTTAATTAAATACAAAAAAATGCCAAAACAAGTCAAAACCCCTCGTTTTCCTGATATCAAAGGGGTTCCTTACTTTATGTTTTGAGTTTACTTTTTATTATTTTTCACTATCTCGCCTATTTGCGAGTAATCAACCGTAACACAATCGTTAATTCCATTGTAGGCGTATTTTATAACTTGTCAACCCCGTTAGAAGTCTCGCGCGCCAACAAAATGCAAAACCCCAGAGACGTAGCCTCTAGGGTTGCTTAAAAGGTTTAACCAGAAGGATTTTCGCATCCCACGAGCCTGGGTATATGACCCAGATCCTTCTGGGGAACAGAGGCAACCGTTAGGTTGCGGCCGTTCCAATAAGGAACTCACTGAGAGACCACCACGTCTCTCACGGCCACCACTGGCAAGGTGACATTGTAACGCATCCGCCGGACCGGTGGGATAGTCTTACGATCCGGTTTTCATCCCCGTAAAGGATGGTGCGTTAATCTCTCCCATGAGCGGAGAGATCCTTCAATTTGTTAAGAAAGTGGCTGACCCAACAACCCCTATGGATTGCTAAGCCCCAGGATATAAAAGGGTACCGCTGCTTCACCAGCTTCATGAGCTTTTACGGAGCTCAAGTCCCTCGGCCGTATTTTCCCAATAACGGTCTCTGACAAATTTTCGCCCGTACTAATTACGAGCGCCGCCTTCATAGGTGGGCTAGACGGTTCGCAATGGTCAACCAAGCATTGTGAAGTCTACTTGATCTCATTACCTCCGCACACATCCGTATGCATACGAAGGTAAAGCCCACAGGCCCACTAATCTGAACTAGAAAGCATTATAGCAGTTCCGCTGGTGTTGTCAATAGTTGAAATAGGCCCTAAATTTTGGGTTTTTACGATCCCCTCTGTCAAACCTCCGACGTTTGACAGAGGCTATTTCCACTCAATAATCCTGACCTGCGGAAACTTTTCCTTGATCTTTTGCGGCGTTGCTCCTTTTAGATCGCTCAACAAAATTTCCGCCAAGTATTTGTAATCTTCGTCGCGGAATAGTCTTTTCGGGATAATCCCGTCAATAGCTCGGGGGATAAACGCGTAAGGCGGCTCGAGACTGAAAACAAAAAACAGCGCCTCTGGGTTCATCTCTTTGATGCGCGCCCCAAAAACATTTGCATTGTTCAATCGAGAATTAAAAACATTGCCAGAGATAACCAACACTTCTTCTCTCGAAACCAAACCAACCGACAGCGGGTCATTAGTCCAAAAAATATCATCGGCGAGCGAGGAATTTTTTTTAGCTACAAAATCCCTAATCTTATTAAGATGGCTCTGCATTTGCTGTACTACGACGATTTTCACTTTTATCACCTCCTTTTACTGTGATTTCAGTAGAGAGCTTATCAAAAAAGTTCGATTTGTCAAACCATCCAGCTTCCACTCTGTTAAAAAATCGGTCTTTTTCTCAAGCGCCTGAAAATTAACTCCGGCGCGCAACTAACTCCTGCGATTTTGGAAATTATTCCAAGTCACGAGAAGCGAAGATGCTATAAAAATCGAAGAATATGTTCCGGCGATTATCCCTATTATGAGCGTTAGTGAAAAATATTTTGTTGACTCCGCACCAATCAAATAAAGCGCTAACAAGACCAAAAGCACGGTTAAAGAAGTATTTATGGAACGTGTCAGCGTTTGCGAAAGTGATCTTGCCACCGTATCTTCAAAAATCTCGCCTTTCTGCTGTTTTTTTAAATTCTCCCTGACTCGGTCATAGACAACAATGGTGTCGTGCACTGAAAATCCGAGCACAGTTAAAATCGCCGTCACAAAAAGTGTATCTATTTCCGCGCCGTAAAATTTGCCAAGATACGCGAATACTCCGAGCGGAATTAATATGTCATGGAACAGTGCAACTACTGCGAAAATTCCGTAAAACCATGAAGAAACAGGTTTTGAAACTTTCCGAAAAACAAAAGCAATATACAAAATTATCGCGACAAGTACCAAGCCAATCGCCCAAATTGAGCGGTTTCTCAACTCCCGGCCGATTGTCGGGCCTATTGAATCAAAACGGAGTTCTCGAGATGCGCCCAAAGAAGTTACCTCCTTCAAAAGCGCCTGATGTTCAGCTTCGGTAAGATCGCGGGTTCTAACTAAAATTCCACTGTCCCCGGTCGGCTGGATAATTGCATTTCCAAAATTCAAGGCATTTACTTTTTCGGTGATTTTGGAAATGTCCGGCCGCTCACCGTTGAATTCAATTTCGGAAATCGCGCCTCCGGTAAAATCTATGCCGAATTTTAATCCGTACGCATAAAGCGCAAAAACGCTGGCGACAATCAGCAAGATCGATAATGTATATGTAAATTTTCTGATTTTTATTAAATTCATAAAACTTAAATCATGAAACTTGAAACATGGAACACGGCACCCAAGAATTCCTCTTTTTTAGTTTTTGTGCTTCATGCTTCATGCTTCATGGTCAGCGATTTGGCGCCAAACAATAATCCGACAATTTTGCTCTTCTCGCCGGCTGTTTTAAATTCAATCGCGCGCAGAAACGTTCTTGTAACGGTAATCGCCGAAAACATACTGATTAAAATTCCAAGGCCGAGCGTTAATGCAAAACCTTTAACAAGACTTGTGCCAAACCAATAAAGAATCGTTGCCGTAATCAAGCTGGAAACATTTGAATCGCGGATCGATAGCCACGCTCTTAAAAATCCTTCTTCAACCGCGAGCGCCAAGCTTTTTCCTGAACGAAGCTCCTCTTTTGTACGTTCAAAAATCAAAACATTCGCGTCCACGGCCATGCCGATAGAAAGGATAAATCCGGCAATTCCCGCCGCCGTTAAAGTAACCGGAAACAATTTAAACAACATAAGAAGAACTGCCGCGTAAATTGCCAAAGCGACCACAGCCGTAAATCCAGGGAGCCTGTAGAAAATAATCAGAAACAAAGTAACCGCGAGAGTGCCGTATATGCCCGCCCAAAGCATTTTCAAAAGCGCTGACTCTCCCAAAGTCGCGCCGACTGATTGCTGGGAAATTAAACTGATCGGAACGGGCAGGGCTCCGGCGTTTATATTTCTTACAAGCTCTCTCGCAGACTCTACAGTAAAATTTCCGGATATTTGCGCTTCGCCCTGCGTTATCTCCTCGCGAACAATCGGGGTCGAAATGGGAAGTCCGTCAAGAAAAATCCCCACGGGCCTTTCTATATTGTTTCTCGTAATCTCCGCAAAAAGCTCTCTACCTTCGTCATTGAACTGCAAACTTACAACCGGCTCAAAAGATCTATCCGTAGTATTAAGCGTCGCTTTTTTAATATACCGTCCGGTCAAAGCTGTAGGCGTAAACGCGTTTAGAATGGCAAACTGGTCGCCTGCTTCTTGTTTTTTTTGCAGTTCATCAAGATTTGTTCCGGGCGCTAAAACTTTAAATTCAAGATAAGGAGTCCTGCCGATCATATTTATCGCTTCGTTTATGTCTTTGATTCCGGCAAGCTCCACAATCAGTCTGTTTTCATCCCCTCTTTTTTCAACCTGTATCAGCGGCTCTGTAACCCCAAAAAAATTAACTCTCCGTTCAATAACATCGCGCAGACCCGACATTGCTTCGGAAGTTTCAGATGAATCTATCTGCGAAACATCGGCTTTGTAAGTCAAATGCGTTCCACCCTGCAAATCAAGGCCAAGGCGAAAAGGCACCTTTATAAAATCGGGCGCTTTGAGTTTGCCAGCTAAATTAGCAACATCAAAATAACCGGCTAGGAGCCCTAAAATTAAAAAACCTATAGCAAGTATTCTCGACTTAAACATAAAAATCCAGTTTGGGATTGTTTATAAGATTATCATTTTCTTTTTTGGAAAACAAGAAAGGGATGGGCCATGGCCTCATCCCTAACTTTTTGCGTCCATCAAGGCGCCTCCCTACGCCGCTTTCTGTTTTTTCCTTTTTTTCATTCTTTCCCGGGGCGCGCAAAGAATAGTGGCCAGCTCTTTTTGGACCTCTGCAAGCTCCGCGGAAAATTCGCCAAGGATAAAGGGAAGGTCTTTAAACTTCCTTCCCTGAATCGCTTCGGAAAAAAGATGGCCCGCCAGATAAAAGGCGAAGTCCGACGAATAACTTAATTCGTTCCGCACGATCGAAACCAAAAGTTCTCGAGGAACTTTTGACCGCCATTCTTTCCCAAACAAAATTTTTGCCGCGTCCATGGCAAGATCCTTCTGTTTGTACCTTCTTGCTCTTATAAGAACCTCGATAGGCCTTATCGTCATTTCGTAAAGACACCACTCCCTTATCAGAGTCATTTTCGACTCTTGCGTCAAAATATGCCTGAAATGCCGGTTGATAAGGAAAGCTTCGGCAAATTTTTTTTCCTTCCACCAAAGCCTGTAAACGTAATTGCGCAGAATCAGACGGGCATGAGCGTCTTTGCCGCAGGAGTAATAAAATTCCGCAAGTGTAAGAGGGTTGTCTGTGCACGATTTAAGGAGCGCTTCCAAATCTACGAATGTCGTGGCCATAGCAGTCATAATGATTCTCCCTTTTTGCTGATTTGAAAATTTAAACTAATCCTAGCAGACAATAAAAAATATAAAAAGGAAGGCCTGACAAAATTTGCCAGGCCTTTTTTTCACCTCCTTCAAAACTATTTGTAAAAACTAAAAAATCAGAACAAGATGCGCGGCTTGGGTCCGTGCACTCTAAATAAAGGGCTGTCTTGAGTGTAAGGAACGCCCAGACGAAGCGCCATTTCGGCTTTTTTGAGTTCCCTGCCGAGATACATGGCGTGGTAGGGTTCGAAAATAATGCCCGCCTCAACGATTTTTACACTGAGATGCAGGGCAGTTCTTCCGCGATACTCGCCGAGCGGATCTTCGTTCGTCGAAAGATGCTTCGCCACGATTTCTCGCGTCTTGGCATTAATCTCGATCCTATAAATGACTGGCCACTCAACTATTTCACTTCTATGCCCATACTTCGCGCAGCCCCTTCGATTATCTTCATCGCCGCTTCAACGTCATTCGCGTTCAGGTCTTCCATTTTTTTCTCGGCTATCTCGCGGATCTGCGCTTTTGAGACCGTGCCAACTTTTTCTTTATTCGGGACTCCGGATCCTTTTTCTATTCCAGCGGCCTTTCTCAAAAAATCAGAGGCCGGAGGAGTTTTTAGAACAAAAGTAAAAGTCCTGTCTTCATAGATAGTTATCTCCGCCGGAATAATCGTGCCGTCTTTGTCCGCGGTCGCATCATTGAATTTTTTGACGAACTCGCCAATATTAATTCCATGCGGCCCCAAAGCCGTTCCAACAGGAGGCGCAGGCGTTGCCTTCCCTCCGGGGATTTGTAATTTAATTATTGTTTTTATGGGCTTGGAGGCCATAGTTATAAGTTATTAGTTTGAAAGTTGATAAGTCTTCAGAAAACGAATATATCCACTTATTGCTTTTATCAGATTTGTATACTCATTGGCAAGCTCTATTGATATTTTCTCACAATACCCCTTTTTAGCAGAACGCATTAAATTTCTTTTTGTTTCTTCTGCTTCGCTTTTAGCTATATCACGAATAATTCGAAGTTTTTCTTTAATTGATGATTTATTATAAGCTTCAGCGATATTATTTGAAACAGACGCGGACGATCTCCTCAATTGATCAACTGTCCTATACTTTTCATCCTTTGGATAAATCTTTGTGAGTTCATGCACTTTTAATTCCAGTTCCTCCGCCATTTTATATATTTTTAAATTTTTAAGACCAGTCGCCACAACTTACAAACTTAAGACTAATAACTTATAAACTGGAAGCTAAAGCTTCTTCACTTGCAAGAAATCAAGCTCCACCGGAGTCTCGCGTCCGAACATCGAAACAAGCACTTTTATTTTTCCGCGCTCCTCATCCACATCATTGACCTTGCCTTCAAAATCCTTAAAAGGCCCGTCCGAAATCCTGACCGCGTCGCCGATCTTAACGTCAACTTTAAATTTAGGCTCTGACTCGCCCATTCTTTTGAAAAGATAATCAACTTCTTCTCTTGAAAGCGGTGTCGGGGTCGTGCCTGAACCGACGAAGCCGGTTACCCGCGGAGTATTTCTGACAACATACCAAGAATCATCCGTTACGATCATCTCGACAAGAACATATCCTGGATAAATTTTTTCCTCATCCGTAACTCTTTTCCCGCCCTTAATTTTTATTTTCTTTTCTTTAGGAACAAGCACATTGAAAATCTTATCCTCCATGCCCAAAGATTCAATGCGCTGTTTTAGATTTCTTGAAACCGCGTCTTCGTAGCCGGAATAAGTATGCACCGCGTACCAATTTTTTCCAAATTCCGATGTTTGCTTAGCCATTATAAAACGAACTTACCCAATAAATATTGGAAAAGAAAATCAAGGGAACCCAAAAAAATAGCCACGATCGCGGACACTCCGATAACCAGCAAGGTAAAGCGTATAGTGTTCTGCCTTGAAGGCCAGTTAACATGGCGCATCTCCTGCCGGGTTTCCTTTAAATATGAAATTAATTTCTCGAGCATAAAAACAATAAACCACTTAAATATTCAACAATTTCGAGTTTTTTAAAAGCCCCGAGGGGCTTATCTATTAATAATACTACTATCAAATAAAAAAACAAGGGGCCGGCTCTTCACCTAACCCCTTGTCTTATTCGCAGCCACAACCGAGGCCGTCTTCAGCCTCGAGCACGCAGCATCGCGACACGGAGATCATCCGAATCTACCGCACATCCGAATGCCTCCTCTATCCACTTGGCACCAACGAGCGCCACTCGATAGGCCGCCTCTAAGAAGCTCGTCTTCCCTCTGACGACTACTTTCGTCGTTATGAAGAAGACCTCCTGATTGGCGCCGATCATGCCGATCGAGATGCCTGGCGGACTTGAGTGCGCGATTTTTCTTCGCGCGCTCTCGAATTGCTCTGGTGTAAAATCCGCGGGTATAAGTGCAACGTTACCCGTCGCATAACCAATAGGTCGCATCATAGCCCGCTTTTTTACCAGCTGCAACGCTCCTTCGTCTCTCCTCTTCAGCCTTTCTACCATGCTATCACCTCCTTCCTTTCGAAAATTTAATTGCTTGTCGTTGAAAGTTGCTGGTTAAACATCCTGATGTTCGCCTCGCAAGTCGAAACACCTTGCAGCAATAGATCTCTCATTCGCTCGTAATGTCGCAAGAGCGTCCGCACGTCATCCTTAGTCATGCGACTAGGATTTGAAATTTCGACCAGACCAGCGTCGCCAACAGGTTCAACCTGTGCGCCGTTTTTATCAGCTTTGACGCAAACATGGTCAAGTTCTTGCGTTAGCATTTGATTACCTCCTTTCCCAAAATTGAATGGTAGGAACTATTAAATAATAGAATAACACTCTTAACAACCGGCGTCAAGAAAATAACACTTTCATATATAAAAAACACTTTTCACGCAAAAAGTTTCTAAACATCAATGTTCTGCACATTTCGCGCGTGGGTCTGGATGAAAAGTTTGCGCGGAGCAACTTCATCGCCCATCAGCATATCAAAAGTTTTTGAAGCTTCTGCCGCGTCCGCAATGGTAACTTGGCGTAATACGCGAACCGCCGGATCCATTGTAGTTTCCCAAAGCTGGCTTGGGTTCATCTCCCCCAAACCCTTGTATCTTTGAACGGAAACTCCTTTTATTTTACTTTCTCCTGCGCTTTCATCCGCGCCTTCAATATTTTCTTCCGGCACCTCCTCTTCTTCTTTTTCTTCTTTAACAGCCGCCGCCTTCTTGCCTTTAGCCGCGTCTTTTTCTTTTGCTATTTTTTCCAATTCCTTCATATTTTTCTCTTTTTCTTCTTCGCTATAGACATAACGCACATCTTTTCCTTTTTGAATCCTGAATAACGGCGGCTGGGCTATATACAAATAACCGCTCTCTATCAAAGGAAGATAATATCTGTAAAAAAGTGTCAAAAGCAGAGTGCGAATGTGCGCACCGTCCACATCAGCATCGGTCATGATTACAACTTTATGATAACGAAGTTTCGAAATATCGAGCTCATCCCCGATAGCCGCGCCAAGCGCGATAATAAGCGCCCTGATTTCTTTTGAAGAAAGCATTTTGTCCAGTCGAGCTTTTTCAACGTTTAAAATTTTTCCGCGAAGCGGCAGAATAGCCTGAAATTTCCTGTCCCGCGCCTGCTTCGCACTATTATGCACAAAAACACCTGAAGCAAGCGCGAAATTATGAGTGCCCGGCACTTCCAAGTCATAAACATCGATTTTTTCGTCCAATATTTGCAATCGTTTTATTTTATGATTGTAATTTTTAACGGCCGTTTCCAGCTCCTGCGTATTATTACCAAAAAATCTCTTTAAAATAGTTTCATATTTGATCAAACATTTATCGTGAGATTTTTTTCTAATTTCCTCATAACGCGCGGCGTTAATATTTTTTTCAGAGTCAAAAATAGAGCGAAGCACCTTTAGGGCCCTTTCGCGATAAGTTTTATTGTAGGAAATAAGGCGCTTTATTCTGAATTCCGGCGTCCATTGTTCCTTTGTTTTAGACCTTCTCCACTCTAGCAGCTCATTATCGGACCATTGGTTTATGGCAAAATTTGAAAGCTCCTGACGTTTTTCGGGATTTTCTCTGAAAAATTCAGAAACTCGTTTAGATTGCGCGGCTCGGTTAAAAGAATCAGACCAATATTTTTTCTGCAGAGCGTTTAAGCGTTCACTGTTCTGCTTGCGATACGCTTCGTTCGAACGATAAAAAGCCAAAAACCGCTCGGTCATATATTTCTTATACTCTCCATTGGCCCATTGTTTTTTTGCACGCTCGCTCAAAAGCTTCCTCATCGCGGGCGAAAGCATTTTTTCTCTAATTTTATTTTTATATTCCGGCGTTTGGCGCAATTTTCTAAGCTTCTCTAAGACATCCGGCCGTAATAAAGTTCTCTTCGCCAACCGACGATAAATTTCTAGATGCTCATCTTTAGTAACTCGCTCAATATTATCCGGATTATTATTTAATTTATTAAAATCTTTGTGATGGCGATGCGGACCTTCAGTCTCCGTGTAAAAACCGCTTTTCAAATTAAATCTGTCGGCCAAAAAATGCGTAAATACCCAGCGCTTCTCATTCGGATCAAAAACCAATTCATATCCATCAATCGTTATTCGCTTACCGATTCTTGAATATTGGCGATAAAGCGGCATAAGCGAATCCTGCGGCGTCAAATTCTCTGCTTCCTTAAAAGAGCCGTCAACCATCATGAATTTGTGATCCGGCGTTGAAGTAATTTCTTCGCCGTTGTCTAAAATCACTTTTATAACTGCGGCGTTTCGTTTTGTGATGCGAGGATTAATGATTTCTTTTATTCCCACTGACCCCTGCTCATTAATACTGTAGCAATAGTGCTTTATGCCTCGATTGTGTTCCTCGACAAGCTCCTTAAATGAAATATTGCGGCCATCAGTAAGCGCAATTTTTGTATCTCCGGAAAAACAGCCTCCGGCCGAATCGCCTTCCACGAGGAATAATTCCGAATCCTCGGCTTTTCTTGATTGGCAATCCGCGAGCTTTCCCGGTAAAGTCAGCCCGTCGAGCGCTCCTTTTCTTAAAACCGTATCTTTCGCGGCTTTCGCGGCTTTTCTCGCTTCAAGCGCTAAAATAACTTTTTCTAAAATCGCCCGCGCTTCGGACGGATTTTCTTCCAGATAATTTGAAAACGCCTCGCCAAAAACACTTTCCACCGCGCCTCTTGCCTCGGGGTTTCCAAGCTTGGCTTTTGTCTGCCCTTCAAACTGCAAAACAGCGTTTCTGATTTTAACCGCTATCACAGCGGTAAGTCCCTCGCGCACATCTTCCCCGGTCAAGCTGTCTTTTTCTTTCAAATATCCGTTTTTGCGCGCGTAATCATTGAGCACGCGGGTCAAGGCGGTTCTAAATCCGGTTAAATGCGATCCTCCTTCCGGATTATAAATATTATTCGCAAAGGCGAGCTCGCGCACAGTGAGATCGTCTATATATTGAAGCGCTATCTCAATTGATATATCACTTACTTCCTTTGACGTATAAAAAATCGCATCGTTTTTTACTTTGTGCGCTTTGTTTAGAAATTTTACATATGAACGAATCCCGGATTCAAAACAAAAAGTATAAGAAGCATGAAGAGCTTCTTCCTTATCGCGCTCATCTTTAATTTGAATTTTAACACCCGCGGTCAAATAAGCCTGTTGGCGAAGGTGCTCCAAAATTGTATCCCAATTAAATCTGGTTTCTTTAAAAATTTCAGTATCCGGTTCAAACGTTACTGCGGTTCCAGAGCCCTTGCAGCTGCCTATTTTTTTAACTTTTGAAATCGGCTTCCCTCTTTCATAAGACTGGCTCCATCTCTCGCCGTCCCTGCAGACCTCGGCAGTAAGCAAAATAGAAAGCGCGTTTACAACGGAAACTCCGACGCCGTGAAGACCTCCGGAAACCTTGTACGAATCCCCTCCGAACTTTCCTCCGGCATGAAGCGTGGTCATAACGGTTTCAAGCGCTGATTTTTTTGTCTGTTTGTGCGTCTCAACCGGAATTCCCCTTCCATCATCAACAACCCTCACCTGATTTTTAGGCAAAAGAGTAACCAGGATATTTTTCGCATATCCGGCCATTGCTTCATCAAGCGAGTTATCAAAAACTTCCCAAATTAAATGGTGAAGCCCATCAATGCCAGTTGATCCGATATACATTCCCGGACGTTTTCGAACAGGCTCAAGGCCCTCTAAAACATAGATGTCTTTTGCGGTGTAATTGTTCGATCCATTTGTAACTGACTGACTAGCCCCCCCTTGCCCCCCATTTTGGACGGCGCCTTTTTTACCATTATTTTTAGCCATTTTTACGTCAAAATTTAATTGCGAGTATAAACTAATTATAGCACTAAAAAATGAATAAAACCATTCTATGCACCTCTTTTTTTGCGGCATTACGCACAGTCACGCCGCACGGCAATGATATAATCAGATTAAACGAAAGGAGGTGGTCTTTATGGAATGGGACAAAATATTTGATTTTTTCCGGGTTCATCTCGGCAACGAGGCCATCGATTGCTCTATCGAACCTCATAAGAATTGTGAGAGCTGTAACAAAGGGAAAAAATTGCGTGTTGTGATCGTCGACACACTCGCTAAAGAGGAAGGCGGTTTTCGTGAATTGCACGAGTGCGATCCGCGTAAAAAGAAAGCTGAACGCAACTTGCGCCGCATAATCCCATTTATAATCTGCGACTGTAGAATCGCAGAGCGGCTCGGGAAGCTCAAAAAAGCCGAAGTTGGCTTCGACGGCAAACTGGCCGAATGAAACGCATGGATAATCTGCAACTAGTACGATGCCATGCGTTTTCAATTGCGCTGGAAAAATCTGCCGCATTTTGCTAATTTGAAAAGATATGGCTAGTGAAATAAAAATAGAATCTCCGGAAGAATTAAAATTAAAAGAATCGCTCAAAGATAGAGATGATGCTGAAGCAAAAAGAATGCTTCGTTTTTTAAATATGCCTGATCTTTCGCGCGCGCCCGAAAGCCCCATTCATGAACTCGTGGAGCGAATAGCTAATCTTGGCGACTTTAAAAATTTTGACATAATCCAGGTTCCGGAAATTGTCCAGGCTGATATTCACTTTGATCTATTTAACTTCCCGAAAGATCATCCGGCGCGCTCGCGCTCCGATACATACTATGTGGACGAAAACCACATTCTCCGCACTCACACGACCATCATGTGGTACTACTATTTGATGAACGAGGAAGTTAAAAAACGAATCGCAAAAAATGAGCCTATGGGTGCCTTATCCTACGGCAAAGTTTATAGAAAAGACGAAATTGACCGCAACCACATGAATGTCTTTCACCAGGTTGACGGCTGGTATCTCGTCCCACGCTCGCAAAAAACAATCACAATGAGCGACCTGCAAGATATTTTAGTGAAAATTGTGCAGGCGATTTTTGGAAAAGACATTAAATATCGCTTTAACGAAGACACGTTTCCCTTCACCGATCCTTCCGTTGAGATTGAAATAAATATTAACGACCGCTGGATTGAAATTGTAGGTTCAGGCGTGGTGCGCGCAAGCGTTCTTAAAAATCTTGGGATAGACCCTGAAAGTTACACCGGATGGGCGTTCGGGTTCGGGCTTGAACGACTTGCTATTATCTCAATGGAGCTCCACGACATTCGCCTTTTGTGGTCAGAAGACCCCCGAGTCAAAAAACAACTTAAACTCGGCAATAAATTTAAAGAAGTTTCAAAATTCCCGCCGATCACCCGCGATATTTCATTTGTAGTCTCCAAAGATTTTATTCCGAATAATTATTTTGATTTAATTCGCGATCTTGGCGGCGATCTTATTGAAGAAGTCTGGTTAGCTGACAAATACGAGAACGCGGAAAAATTTGGTAACAATAAAATCAGCTACACCTACCATATTGTATATCGCTCAAACGAGCGCACGCTCACATCAGAGGAAGTTGATAAAATTCAGGCAAATATTTACAGCGAAACCGCCAAGCAATTCGGCGCGGAATTAAGATAGCCAAAAAATTACTTACCGCCTTTTTCCGTTTTACTCGGGCCTTAGCTAAATTTGGAGCCTCGCGCTCCGTGGAAAGTGACAAAAATTCTCGAGACTTCCGCCGGTTCAGGCGAGCGCGAATAATGAACTTTCACCATTTTAAAAACCTCTTTAATTTTTCTAGCGAGCTTGCCTGCGAGCTGATTTTCTGTAGTTGTAACGCGATAACCTGTTTTAGTTTCTTCAATCTTTATGATTCTGTCCTGCGGGTCTATTTTTACAGCGCGCTCTCCAAAATTATTAATTAGGCGCAAAAGTTCTTTCTTTTTATAATAAGGAAAACCGTCAATAAAAATTTCGCCCTCAAAAGTATGTTCTTTAATCATACGGCAAGCCTGACAAAACTTTGTCTCGGTAATCGAGAGTTTTTTTACTTTAAGCAGGCCTCTTAAATCCGACGAAGAAGCATACCAGCGTTTCTTAAAATGAACGTTGCTGCAACGCGGACATCTTACGACGCCTTTATGTTCGCGCCAATAATCCTCGCGCTGGGCTTCGCGATCCAGTTGTGGTAATTTTATCGAACTTATTTTGCGAAATATTTCAGCCATTTAAAAAATTCTTTAAACGCCGGTTGCCCGGCGTTAGGTGTCGGAGCGCTATCGCAAATGCTCACGCCATCACCCACTTTCTTTATGACACAATTGCATTTTTTGTTAATGTTTTTCAAAATATGTTCACGATACTTAAATCCCCCTTTACCTGTCTTATAAAACAACGGGAAGACAACGACAAAAACGCTGTCGCTGAAAAATATTCGGCCATAAAATATTTATATGATTTTGCGGGACGTCGTAGACAATGTTAGAACCGTAATTCAGCGAAATAATTTAACTCCTTTCTAAAGTTTGCTTGAATTTTTCGTATTGCACGGGAAAGGATCTTACAAAATCCATTGGTTTTTCTTTCATCCATTTTTCAAGATCGGAAAACGAAATCCATCTTATCTCCGCCACTTCTTCTATGTTATAAAATATCTGACCATCATATTGAGTCTGATAAATCATATGAAATCGATTCTTAATTTTTTTTCCCTCCTTCTCTTTTAAGAAAAATTTTGTAATCTCCTCAAGTTCAAAATTATCGATGCCCAATTCCTCTTTAGTTTCTCTATACGCGGCTCGCAAATAATCTTCTCCCTCATCCACATGTCCGCCCGCTGATTTGTCCCATAAGCCAGGACTTGTAAGCGCGCCGGGAGAACGCTTATGAATGAGGAGTTCGTTGCGAGAATTTAGAACGAATATTCCAACTACTCTATGAATAATCCCATTCGCCCACGCCTCCTCTTTTGTGCCAGCTCCAATTACTTGATCATTTTCATTAACAAATTGTATTTTTATATACTGCATTTATTGCAATTTTAGCACGTTTTTATTTTACGTTGCGCGTTTATACGACCAATCTAGAGACATATTCTTTCATCAAACAAGATTTATTTACATACTCGATTTCTCTATCAAAAACAAAACGGCCCGTCAGAAACTGACAGGCCATTGTTTTGTCGCGTCAATAATTATATGGGCGCAGAAGGCTTAGCGCCGAACGCCTATTTTATCGAAAAGATCCAAGATGTCTCGCACAGCTGCCTTCTGTCTCGCGTGCCGCGCTAGAATGAGCTGATCCGCGGGCGCAAATCTGTCCTCGTCTTGCTCAAAAATAGTGCTCTCGAAACAAATAGCCCAAAAAAGATTTTCGCCAACAATCCCCGATTCGGTATAAAGGACATCCATGTAGCGCCCGCCATGGATGTCGAAAATGCGGTTCCGGTCATCGCTCGCAAGCATTGGGTCGCCGCTTGCAAACTGCTCGGCAATCGTCTCAAACGCTTTTTGCGTTCTCGGAAGGAAATATTCGAGATACCATCGCTTCACCTTCTCAAGAACTGCTACTCGCGATTGGCCTGACAACTGTTGAACAACAAATGCCGATTGCCGCGGACTAAGCTCGACGACATTAGATGGGTATCCTACCTTATCAAGAAAAACGTCAAATTTCACATTCAACCAAGCATCCATTCCAGACAACACAAGGTGAGACCTGATACGAACCTCTGTATCTGAAGTTGTCGAGATTTTCTCAAGCACCATGACACCCTCTTCTCCGTTCAGACTGACGTGCGGCTTAAAATATGACTCGGAAGCCTCACGTAGCGCTAAGACAGCACGGTTAATATCTGTTTTCATCAAAGAGTTTTCTCCGAGCCGAACGACCGCCCAAAGACATTTTGTATCCATATTCTCCCCCTTATAAAAGATTTGATTCTTTCAAAGAATAGCAATAAATAACTGAAATTAACAAGCACCATTGAAAATAAAGCTGCATTACGTTGCTGGACGAAATAGACGGCAATTCAGAGGCGATGAAAGTAAGTAAGTTTATATTCCGAAAATAAATACGACCTGCCAGCAATGATTTCTAAAAACTGAACTGCTATTTACAATAAAGTATTTTGTAAAAATCTTTATACGTCAGTCCTTGAGCAACAACTCCTAAAAATAAACCTAAAATAAAAATATTTTTAAAATTAAATAAAAAAAGAATCATTAATATTATGAGCGCCCATAACCAGTGATGTATGTGAATCACATAGTTCCTCCATATGAATTTCAAAGAGCGAATTCTACCTTCTTCTCCGGCTTTTTTGCCAGCAAGAAAATTTGCGATCCAAAAACCTATAACTGCGCCGAAAAAAAATATAGCAATTCTCATGTTATTTATTAAGGTCTATATTAAATGTTTTCTCATGTGGACAATGGGGTCAGACAATGAACAATGGGGTCAGCCACCAACAATGGGGTCAAACAATGGAACAATGAACAATGACAATGGGGTCAGCCACCAAACAATGGGGTCAGCCACCATTCTTCTGTATTACTCTCCTAACGGGATATCTAGCATCTTGTTCCACTTATTCTCAGTATTTTCCTGATAAATACGAATGGAGTTAATTTCAAATGCAGGCAAATTTCCGAACTCTTGTTGGGCTTTTTCTTTCATCTCGAATGCTGCTTCTTTGGTAAGACCCCACTTTAATCCTCCGAGAGTCATGTGCGGGTAGTATCGGTCATTTTCAAAATACTTATTCGTAGGGTCTTCGAATGGCACGACCGCATTAAACAAAGCTTTGTGCAGAGCTACTATTTCTTGAGGTTCGGCAGGTTTCAGAAAAATAACATCCTCGCCAAAACTTCCTGCTCCCTCAAAAGATATTTGAAAGGGTTTAATATTTTTTGCAGCTTCTTCTACTCGCGATAGCCACGCCCGGTCATCCGTCAATCCTCCTTGTGATTTAACCGTAACGTGAGGCTCAACACAATTCGGCAGACCATTATTAACAAAACTCCTTTGAAAGGAAATTATCTTTTCCTGTATTTCCTCTGGCGGTGTAATGCCAATAAAAAATTGCATACAGTTCGAATCTCTTGGCGGGACGTCGTGGACAATGTTAGAACCGCGATTCAGAGGCAGAAGGGGTATATTTATATACCAAAAATCCCTTACTAAGACTTTTCATATTTTTTTATCAATGTTTCTGTAAATTCATCCGTGATTACTTTAGGATTTATTTCCTTCAATCTTTTGGCAATATCCGCAAGATCCTCTTCCCGAAATGCTCCATTGGCAAGAGATATTGTATCGCGCCAACCGCCGGAACGCCTCACTATATGCAAGCTTCGCATGTTTGTTTTTGAATCCATAGACATAACACCGCTCCAAGTGGGTTGATAAAGAATATGGGAGAGATCGCTGATTTTGAAGTCCTTTTTTAAGAATAAATAATGTTTATAGATAATTTGACCTTTCAATAGAGTAAATTGGAAACCAAAGAACGCTATAGCAGGCATTATGAGACCAGCAGCTACAATCAATATAGTTAATTCAATATCTTCATAAAATTTAAGAAGTACATCTATGTCAATCATGAATATAAGCGCCATGAATAGGATGGTGATAATTGACGCAAATAACCTATCTGTATGATAAGTAATAGTTTCCATAGAAATTATTTTCTATTAATTGTTTGAGGAGTAGATTGCGGAGCGGGCGATATAAGCTGACCTTCCCATGTAACTACCGCTCCATTTGATAGAACCCAATGCGTTCCAGCTAACGAAGAGCCGCCACCATGAGAACTAAAAGAGGAAAATCCAGAAAGAATTTTCATATCACTATCAATCATTGTGCAGATTGCATTAATTTTTCTGCATATTTATTCAGCTCTATACGCGGGTTAATTGCTTTCAAATCTTTAATTAGTTTGCCAAGAGTTTTCTCAGGAAAAATTGTAATGCGAAGCTCTATCCATTTTATTTCTCCCGTCTCATCCTTGTAGAAAATGTACAAAGAGCGAAATTGATTTCTAGCGGCCTTAAAAGTTGGCTGATCGTTAATGTCAGTAATTGAATTGATATTAATGGTTCGACGAGAGAAGAGGAGCCAAACGAATGTCAATGTTGTACCAGATATAGATGCGTAAGAATATACGGTCATCAAAATCACAGCAAAGAGTACTGGAACAGTGACGATCGCAATAGATCCTACAAAAGCTTTTTTGGCAAAAGTTCCTTCTTGAACTCCCAAATAAAGACTAAAGATCAGGCCAATTATGCCTACACCAAACACAATTATTATACCTTTCCAGTCTGTTGTGTATTTTTTCATAAAGAACTATCTCTTAGATGTTACAAGAGAATTATTATATTCATTTATGGCTCTTAAAGCCGAAATGAATCTGGAATCGCTTAAGTTAGCTCCCGGCGTACTTGCGTAGCCAACAACGGCTTGCGAAAGCTGATTTATACTCCCTCCAGCTGCACCAGATTTCATGCTTGCAGAAGAGATTGTAGAATTTGTGAATTGCTGGATGTTTTTAAGGTAGATATCGGTTCCAAGCCCAAAGACCGCTTCGGAAACGTACCTTACTCCATGCGCTCCGCCGAAATATCTGCCTCCAAAAATTTTTGATGCTTGCGGACCACGAATTTTAGGAAGACCTTTTAAGAATCCTGCGGTGAGTCCGGTTACTGTTCCTTCGGCCAGAGCCTGTACACCAGTTTCGGCAGTAATATATCCACCATTTTCAGCAAAGCTTCTACCTAGTGAGAATGATGTGGCTAACCCAGCACCAATAAATGGATTGACTACTGTTCCCGCTCCCGTCACTGCTCCACTAAATGCAGCATAAGAATAAATGCCTATACTACTTACACTTCCTGCTTGATAATCCGCATACACCTGCCCCGCAAATCCTGTTATCCCCCCATACAAAGCGCCTAGCGCGATAGCCTGAGGAATGAATCTACCTTCAGGATCTTTATTTATTATCGGATTATTGCGCGCATAGCTATAAGAATTTTGTAACTGCGGATCTAAGAGTGCAGCCTTGCCATCTCGGGTTTGACCAATCTCCCAAAACACCGGATCTTGCGAAAGGAACAAGCCACGCGATCCGCTGTAGTATCTTGCCTGCAAATAGGATAATTGAATTCCTTCATCATATTCCTGTCCAATGAACTTCCTTCTTTCATTAAAGGTCCCCAAATAGCTGTCAATCCTTGCTTTGCCGTAAGGGAAGTAATCAAGAAGTTGAACAAGCTCGCCTTGATCGTTTGTGAGGGCATTTGAACCAGCAAGATGATCTGTATGAATATAAGAGACTGTCGGTGTGGTTGTGATCTGTACCCCATTTAGTAGACACTTTAGGAACACACTTCCTGCCCCCCTATAGATTGAGCCAGAAGATAATATTTGTACTCAACCGGGGACATCTTGTTCCTTGTCCACTGTTTTCTTTCATCATTGTAGTATTTCATATATTCGGCGACTTTTGCACGCAGTTCTTCAATAGATTTGCAGAACTGGTAATCC
>Ga0209518_1001388_pt1 | contig 26182 bp, 30 predicted proteins | sample RifGroB1_FD_183993 | JGI IMG/M metagenome (GOLD analysis project Ga0209518, IMG submission 183993) | Groundwater microbial communities from Rifle, Colorado, USA - Groundwater B1 (SPAdes) (version 2) | ecosystem: Environmental > Aquatic > Deep subsurface > Groundwater | place: Rifle, Colorado...
CCTCGGGGCGAAGCCACGGGCCGAGGTGGACGAAGCTCAGCCTCGAAGGCGAAGCCTGCGGGCCGAGGGAAGCCACGGGCCTGAGAGAAGGAGAGAAAGAACGACTCGTCTGGGCGGAGCACCCAGCCGTAGCCTGAATGAAATGTCGTTTCAGCGTCCTTGCCATTATTCTCTTCAACAAAGGGCCATTTCTTTTTCTGAGGCCGTTTGAATTACTCGGTCTAAGCTGGATTCGATGAATTTCCGCCGCCGGCCGACTACCACTGTCCGCATCCCCTTGGCAATCAGAGCCGGCTTGAGCCGATAAAATTGACTGCGTGAGATTCCTAATTGCTCTGCAACTTGCTCAGGTGTCAATAATCGTTCAGGCACAGATGCCTCCTTGCACTAGGATTTGCTCAGCTTTTTTTCTTGACCCAACATCTGATTTGTGCTAGACTTCATCATCTTGCTAGGTTCCCTGGCCACGGATGGGTTTATTCCGTGGCCTTTTTTATTGGTCTGCGACTGCTGGTGCAGGGGTTGCATTTTGCTCTGCTCGTTCTTGTATGAATCTGTCGTAGCCCTTGCGCACCAAAAGCCGCAGGGTACTGCTTCGATTAGGTTTGGTAGGGTCATTCAGAGCCGCCACATAGTCGATCCGGGCCACCTCTTCCGGGCCAAAATCAGCGGCTAGTCGTACTGTTTGGATTTCTGGAGTCTCACTCATGCTAATCTTGGTTCCTGGTTTAGGGGTAATGCTCATGGTGGCAAGTATCGACAACTTCTTGATTTTCGTCAAGTATAAAATTATCAATAGATGGTAGAAATATATCAACGCTTGATATAAGTATCTGAAATACAAAGATATAAAAATCTTGACTTTTTTTACAAAAAATTGTATTTTCTACTTATTATGGTAGATACCCGATTAACCTTCGATCATATTCGTATGCGGGAGATTAGGCGAAAGAAGTGCATATTTGCCAAGATATTGGCCCAAAGAGTAGGCTGTAGTGCTGATCATATAAGCCGCATCGAGAACGGCAAAACACCTCCCGGAATGGGGCTTGCAGAGAAAATAGCAAAGACGCTCTGTATAGCCCCTGAATCGCTCTACCTGCCCCCAGGATCGACTATCTCTCCCATATCGACCTCTGGGCTATCCCCGGACGAACGGGAGCTACTGGACGCCTACAGGCGACTCCCAGCGAGTTTTAGGGACTTCGTCAATGCCTTGACCCTGAATCTCACTCAGGCCGAGAAAGGCGAAACACAACAGGAGGCGATTGATATGGCAAGGGGCTATCAGGCAGTGCAGGATACCCGGCGAGCTTCCGTAGAGTCGGCAAGCAAACGCTCAAAGTCTGCGGGCTAAGTGAATCGATCAAGAAGCGGGCCTCAACATGGACAGCATTCCTATGCCCCCGTGGTTGTCTCTTTGCTATCATGGTGTACCCCTGATTTGCCCGGTCGGCCCCCTATCTTGATCTGGGGGCGGGATTCGCCGGGTGGGGGAATGTTAGGTAAATGTTAGTGGCAAGTCAAAAAGAAAATTTCAGGGGGTAAATATGCTACAATTTCAAGTCCACGGTTATGGCCGGGATTCGGGGCAAAGACGTAAGCGAACTTACAAGGCCAAAGATGAAAAAGAAGCCATTCTCAAAGCAGGCGAAGATGGAACAATTGTCGAAAGGATAGAACAGCTTCCCGATGAACCAGCAACTGAACGACAAATTGTTTATGCTCGTGGCATAGGCTTAGCCTTTCCATCTGATATAACTAAACAGGAAATGAGCGATTTACTCACTAGGTATGAATCGGAAGATGAACCGTCTCCAGCAAGATTGTGTAATTGGGCGAGGGACTTGGGCGTGCTTTGCAGTGATTATAGTGGGAAAGTCGCACTATTCGAGCGGATAACAGAAGCCCTTAAAGAACCGGGTAGAGAAAAAGATTTGGCTCTGTGGTTCACCTATATGGTCCTTCGTGAATTTCAACACGCCAATTGGTATCATCCTGCTGACAGCGGGTTTGACAAAACCTTTGTCCAAAACATTTCCTCGGAGCTTACCGAGGATGAGAAAGTTATCAGTTCTATTAAGCGATATAGCGGGTTTGAATTGATCAGTTTCGGCGAGAAAACGGATAGCGATGGTACGGTTCACGTAGGCGGCAGCAAGAAAACCATTGCTTATATGACCACAGCAGGATTAATCCGAAAAAAACTTGGAATACAAGAACGGCCTGCTCCAATGCGCAATCTCAGAGATGAATTTATCCCCCTGGTGGAGAAAAAAAACAATCCGACTGGTTGTGCGACCGTAATTGGAGTAATAATACTGATATTGATTGTTATGTTTTTGCTTAGAACAAGTAGTTGAGTTTCAGCAAAGGGAGCCTGATATGGATCGCTGCGAACTTTGCGGGTTGGCTACATCGCCGGAGAACCTCCGGCAAATAGATTCTGGAGAGCATGTCTGCCCCACGTGCCAGCAGGGATTACGAGAAGTGAAAACTAACCAGGTTTCGCCGACAAAACCAATTTTTAAACAATCCATTTTGCCCGTACATTATAAGCCTTCTGGACAACCATCCAGTAGATTATATATCGGATTAAATATAATGTCTGTGATCTTTGTTCTTGTCGGTTTGTTCGGCGTGTGGCTTGGATCATGGATAATATCTCGGACAGAATCTAACGAACTGAGTATAGTAGCTGGACTGATGTTCGCAGCTGTATCGATCCTGCCTATAGCCATAGGTCTCGTGCTGAGCTGTTTGCGAGACATTGCTATTTATAACCGAGATACGGTCCAGGCAATTAAAGAGCTGCGGCAATCACAGAATTTACAGCACACAGAATCTCAAGTCCAATCTAAAACCGATTAACCTAACTGCCTAGCTACTTCTTCGGCCCGGGCCAGGTCCCGCTCGGCGTAGATCTCCGTGGACGACATGTTGGAGTGCCCGCCGGCGATGCGGGCCGTTTCTATATCGAAGTGTTTGCGGATGTTGGTCAGGAAGGTGTGCCGCAATCGGTGCGGCCCCCAGCATTCCACCTGAAGCCCATCACGCCTGGCTGTCTTGATGGCGTACCAAATAGCACGGTAGTAGGTCCGCCGATCGTACAAGGGCCGCATAGCCTGCCGGGACCGCCCACGCTGGGCCATAGAGTCATCAGGAGTAAAGCAATATTGATCAGGCTTTCGCTCCAGAAAAGGCCTTAGAATCTTTTGACTTTGAGGCCCGATCGCCACGTGCCGGGTATGTCCCAGGTGCTCGGTCTTATGCTGCTCCGGCCGGTAAATCCACACCGTCCCTGAACGGTCAATATTCTGGGGTCTCAGTAAGCAGACCTCTGTGCTACGCATACCTGTCAAGAGCTGTAGCTGGACCATAGATTGCAACGTAGCAGGCATGTAGGGCAGGACGGCTCTCACCTGTTTCTCGTCAATTGGGCGTACTATAGCGGTTTCACGGGCCCCTGAGCGGCCGCGTTGGAGATTACGGACGACCTGGACCGCATGCCACGTTGATGGAGGCACTATTTGTTCATCGGCGGCCCAGTAATACATGCGTTTGACGATATTGATCTTGGCATTGATGGTCGTCCGGGCCAGATTGTCATCGATCATCTTTTGACGAATCGCCTTGATTTCCGTCTGTGTTACCGCATCGGCCGGCAACGATCCGTAATGTTCGCTAACCAGCCTGATTCCCCAAATAATCCTTTTTGCCTCACCTGTGAGCGTACCATCTTGACGGCGGTAGTATATCTGGGCATGCGCAATATAGGCAGCAACCAGGTCAGATACAGTTGTAACCTTTCCGCCACTATGTTTTCTGGCTGCGGTCTCCCACCAATTACGGACGATATACACAGCAGCTTTACGGTTGTCAGGCGAGTCCAGGAGGGCGTGTCTTGCCCCCGGAGGCCGGATGGGTCGATATTTTTGCTTGTCCTCCCCAGGCAGCTTGCCTCGCCACCAGAGCCGGCCATTGTTAGCGTATATGCATCCGGGCGGCTTGGATTGCGATTTTGCCATTGAAAAATACCCAACCCCGCGTGATAATGACAAGCGTGAAAGATAGCTTTATAATTCTTAGTGTTATAAAACGATTTGTGCTGCAGGTCAAGCAGAAAATAAATTGTTCTAACTGTTTGGTTGAAAGATATTTAGAAAATAGGGGCGATTAGCTCAGTTGGTTAGAGCGCTTGCTCGACAATTCTTCCAAGGTAATTTCTAAGTTTTTGAACAACAGAGACTTGTAATATAAGCCCATTTACAACATTGGCTTATAAAGTCTCATTCTGTGTTAGTCTGTACTGATTTTGTTGCACAAAAGGGGGGAATTATACGGTGTGTTATACTGGCGATATACCCTATGATGCTATCACAGGCCAAAGCTTCCTTGGACATTCAAAGTTTTTATACTTCCATTTAGATTCCAATAGACAACCACAGCCTTTTTTTTCTCCTCCCAATCTTAATTCCTGAGTTATAGGTTTGCCACACCAAAAACCCATTTCATCCTTCGTCAGCAGTTCGCATTTGAAACAAACTTCCTGGCGTCGCTGCAATACTACTGCAGAAACAATCCCTCCCCCTGCTACACGGCCCAGAGCTTGAGAGGTTCGATGTATGATCTTTTGAGAAAAACTCTTGTCTTTTTTTCCATCTCGCCGGGCAAACAGATCGCCAATGTAATCCGGTCCCTGCTCCGCACATAATCCGCAAAAGACGGCACTGGTATAAGCCTCATGTTTCTTACACCAGGGGTACTTCCCTTGCTGTCCTAAGAATATACATTGAGTTACCATGTCGGCGTCAGTTCGCAACTGCCTCCCTCGGCACAAGGACTATACTGTTTGGCATCGTAAGAACCGCCGCCACCAGAATTGACATGTCCGTTGCAAGCTAAATCATTTGCCAAGGTTGGCGGGCTGTTGCATTGATACCTAGCAGTATCTTCAACGGCATAAAAAAATAAATGAGTATTCCAGTCGTAATCACAAGCATATTTTTGGCCTAAACTAAGGCCGGGTTCAGAAAGAATAGGGCGCGTATGCCGATAATCTATGATAACTGCCCATACGACCCATTGAGTATCAGTGCCGTTGGCTACTAGCTGCAAAGTCGCATACCAGTACCAACCAGGATACCCTGGAACGCCAAACTTGGGTGTGTTCCACATACAAGAGTTGCCGAGCGTGGGTATCAAAATCCAGCCTGCGGGGTTTTTGAGTTCTTCTATAGCTGCGGCAACTACCGCTTGCTCAGTGCAATTCCCGCAAGGAGTTATAGTGCCGGAAAAAACAGCCGTATAGTATCGGGGAGTTACTCCAAGATGGCTCCAGGCAACAATCGCAGAACCATCATATCCGCTGTTTCCGAAAGGAAAACCACAGCCGGTAACGATATTATCATTGGGTATGGCCGATGTACTTCCAGCCTCACACCAAGCGGGTGTAATTTCGTATGCCGTTCCAGGGGCATATCCAGCAGTAAAGAGACCCGCTCCTCCGCCTGAAGCTCCTGCACTTATTAATAACTCTCTTGTAGCCGACGGTCCTAAAAGAGAGCCGGAAAGAAATAAAGTATTACTGCCTGAACATATCGGAAATTCGGCTGACCAGATGCAGTTAGTCTCAGAAACCAAAGGCAGTGTCCAGGTATTATTCACCTCAGCAAAACAAGCAGGATACCCACTACAAACTATCACGTCAGAAAAAGTTATGGTTATGTTTTCACTTATCCCGCCTTGATCTATACCGCTACAGGCACAAAGGCATCTGGAACACTGCTCACAACAGGTTCTTGTTCCTTGACATCCCCGTTTGGCTTTCGTCTGGTTAGGCGTATCGCAATGCCTGGCGAACATGCGGTAATAATAATCGTTTTCCGGCGGTGTGAGGGGGTCTCCGCATTCCTTTGGGTCGCCAGCGGCAACGTACTGTTCCCAAGTCGCCACCGCATAAGATGTATAATAATCAGACATACCAGCTCGCCTCGGGGCGAAGCCACAGGCCTCGCCGACTCATCTAGGCAGGTTTTAGGTACAGGAACAAACGATAACCTTAAGAGATTCTCCACCGAGAATGCCAGCCTCGATTATTGAATTTGTTAACTTATCCCATGCAAGAATAACTCCACAATATTGGTCCACAGACATGGAGATATAAACAACATTTCCGTCTTGACTTGTTTGTACTCGAAGCCCATTTGTGGATACCGTACTCAAAAGCGGGTCTAGAGAATAGCCTCCCCATACCTCAGAGAAATATTCCAATGTAACTGCAACCGCTTTACAATTTGTCGCTGAGATAACAAATAGGTTCGAACTGTCCGCCGCACCAACGCCTAGAACGCTAGCTGCATAACCACCCGCTAAAGCATTAATGGCAGCTACCATCGTAGTTAGCGTAGTATAGACGCTAAATAGCAAGGTAGAAGTGCCTGGTCCCGTACCGCCCGTTTTTACCAAGATGACAGCCCCGGCTGTTACCTGTACTGTGTAAGCCGTGCCATCACCAGTACCTAATACCGATAGAGCATCACTGATACTAACGGGATCAACGTAGAGACCGCCGTATTTATGGCTAGTTGGCGGACCTTCATTTATAGCAACTTCCTTTATTTGGCCAGGCCGGATAGAAGAAGTAGCCGTTTGAGCGGCAAAAGAGATTGATTTTCTAATAACTCCCAGCGGGCCGTGATGCCTTTTTTGCTCGCTGATATATTTGACGGCTTCGTTAAGAATCCGAGCGGCTTTGCTGTCTATAACGTACCTCATGCAAGTCCCGCCCATTGAACAAAGGGGTATCGTTTTTGATAGACCCAGTGTACCTTTGAATAATCAGTTATTATCGTGCCATCGACAACACTGATATAAACCGGCACACCATCAGGCGCAAGGGGGAATTTCCCTGTCGCCGGGTTATAGTAATGATTTCCTTGATGAGCATATCTGCGATACCAAGCATACTCATCTTCTTTGCCCGCAGGTATGAGCTCAAAATTGGCTCCATTGTTTATAACGCGATAACAATACTCATATCTGATAGGCGCAATTTTCCAGCGGAAGTAAATTTCATAATTTACCTTACTGTATAAAATTTCCCCGGCCGAATTTTTCACGTGTTCCACCCTAAGCCGGCGAATCAAGGCCCGCCCGCGAGGAGCCCCACGAAACGGAACCGCATTAACCGAAAAATGCCAGTCGAAAGCTACAGACTCATCAAAAGCGGCTTCATTCCTGACAATAGTCAAAACTTGATCTGGAATTTCCTCATCGACCTCAATGGGTTCGCCAAGTTTGTTTATATATGAATAGCCATCCGCATCGACATCCACCTTTTCGGTAGTGGTGACTGTATCCCATGATTCTTCCGCCGGCTGATTTAATGGATCTGCCGCACCTTCTTCCTCTTGCTTACCACCCTCATTTACGCTGCCGCCATAATTCACCACGACATTGAAAAAAGTCGGCGATACCTTTGTTACCTGTGGTTCTTTAGACCGCAGAGTCGTCCATCCGGGATAGAATGTTCCGGGAGCAGGAATTATAATAGACGGGGTTAGGGGATCAGACTGTGGCCATAAGAATCGAGCATCATCGGCAACACTATCGGTAATCAGGGAAAAACATCTCACCGATGTTTTATTGTCGGCTTCTCCGCCGGCCGAATGACCTCTAAAACCTTCTCTTATACTGACTATAGCCATGGCTGTTATTCCGCAAGAGTCAAAACGCTTGTACCTTCGCCGCTTCCCATCTTGGCATACATTCTTTCCAGTACTTCTTTTACCTGCTCGGTGATCTTAAGATTTCCATCCTGGAGTTTTATTTGATCCTGATTGTCCTTATGCAACTGTGCGTAAGGATCAGAATAGCCAGGGGCCCTGGACATCATCCGGGATTCCGTTGCTCGAAGTTCACTAAATCTATCTGCCGGAGCGGCGGTCTCCGCTTGGTCGCTAATTATTTGCTGCTGCTTCAAAGCGAACTTCAGTTGAGTCGCTTCCATCACCTCAGAGCCTAACCGTTGGGCCTCAATCATGGCCTCTTGATATTCTACAGCTAATAATGCCAACTCTTTATCGAGGCCGGTTTTGGTTATATTAATCCACAGATTGCTGATCTCGCCGAAAAGACCTTTGGTGCTGTCCAGCCGTTCCTTGGCCAGGGCTTCCGTCTGCTTACGCTGTTCGTCTTGTTCCTTATCGGCATATTTTTTACGGATACCATACAGCTCCCATTGGAGCATCTCTTCTAATATCTTGGTATTGTCACCGGCCTCCTCAGCCGCCTCAATTTGATTTTTATATTTTAGTTTGACGGTTTCTTCTTCTTCCTCCATCCCTTCTTTCAAAATCTTAATTTTTAGTTGTTCCAGATCACGTAAATGCACTGCCTCTTTCGCCGAGGCCTCCGAGTCTGATTTGCCCGGCGGTGGCGTCTGCGGCCCTGATGGTCCGCCCGCGAACAGACCGGCTAATAGCCGCTCGTCACTTACCAGCGATTCTCTGGTGCTGAGCTGGTCCAGTCTTTCTTCATAACCTATTAATCCAAGGGTAAGAAAATCCATCAATTTTGCGTTCGCATATATAGCTTTGTTTGCCAGCCAACCTAGATGTTCGCCAGTCCAATAAATACCCCGGCCTAAATACAAAAATCCCTTGGCAAGAATACCAACGATCTGAAGAGAATTAGTTAGAGCCTCTGAATCCTTTTTGATCCAGTCCGTGAATTCCACGACTACGGGCATTAATTGATCGCCCAATGTTTCCTTTAGGTCGCCAATGGTATTTTTAAATTGCTCCAATTTACCGCTGTCGGTTTGAGCTTCCCCGGTGGCCAGGCTAAAATTATCGGCACCAATACGCAGCAAAGCATTGAATTTTTCCTGGGGACTCAGCGTCTCAGCAAGAACTATGCCGAAACGTTTGAGCTGAGATGTATTTCCCATTGCAGCCTTGGCCACTAATCGCATAGATGCCTCTAGGTCCATCTTATACGCCCGGGAAAGCCCGATGGCCGCAACTGTGGCGTCCTGCAGCTGCTGGCCGGAGAGTTTGCCCATACTCGCTCCCAGAGCCATTATTCCCAGAACAACCTCATCGTCTATAATCGTTTGTTTCTGGATTCCAGCAGCAAACTTTTTCATATCATCAACGGCAGCTTGCCCGCCGGCGCCTAACAGATTCAAGGCATCAGATAGATTACGAACTGCTTGTTCTTGCTTGCCAAAAGCAGTTATGGATTCCCGGACCAGATTGACTAAGGCGTATATGCCCAATCCCCCTAGCGCTAAATTACGCATGCTGGTTAATTGCTGGCTCAGACCGCTAAGCCCCTGCCCCACGGAGGCAAAGGCCCGCGGCGTCTGATTCTGTGCAGCTATAACAACATCCAGTTGACGCTTAGCCATTTTATAATCCACCCAATCTCGCTTGGTGGCGAGCCTTCTCCGCCCAGACGAATCGACAATAGCTCAAGAACGCCTGAGCCTGGTCCAAGGCTCCGCCGGCTACCGGCGGCAAGCCCTTTTCGTATAGGTCGGCGTAATCCATAAATTCCCAAACCTCTGCCGGTATGCTTTTTCTGGGACATTGCTTCAACGAGAAACGCCCCGTTTGTTTACAACCATCGCAGCCGAACCCGCTGCACAGCGGACACTCGTACTCATAAGGCGACTGCTCGCTTACGGGGTCTTTACAGGTGTTGCATTTTCCGGGCCGGCAGATTTGCCCGAAGGAATAGGCGACTGCGATTCTAAGTTTTTTAGGTCCTCAATTCTGGGACTGTAGGACCAGGCCCGGTAAATTAATTCCTGAGCTTCGCTGAATTGCAGGACGTCCTCAACACGCTCGAGGTCATAAGCCAAGCCATTGGGCATGTTTTCCCATCCCACTAGAACGTTTTTGAGGATAGCAAATAATTTATCGATCCGCTGTACAGAGCTATTAAGCCGCTCCAGTTCGTCGAACTTCTCGGCCTGTCTGCGTTGTTCACGCCCGCTCAAAAACCGAAAGAAAAACCGGGGCTGTTTTTCCTGGGGTAATTTTTCATCGGTGCGCAGGACCAGACTGAATCTATCCTCGGTACTCAAAGGTAAGGGCATTAGTTTTTCTCCTTATCGACAATCTTTTTAGACTCCGCCAAACCGTCCAGGTATCGCTGCTGCACTTCGGCGGGCAGCGAATCCCAGACACGCTGTATCTGTAAATCGGTGGCTTGTTCAAAGCCACCGTGATGTTTGCGAACGGCCTCTCTGATTTTAGATATGTTTTCCACAGTCATTCTCCTTTCATGCTATGGCAGGGCCTACGCCCTGACGAGTTCATCTTTCAGAGCCTAACAGAATAAGTAACTGCATCAGGATGATTAAGTTGCCGTCAAGGTCAGCTCGTCATTGCCGGTGTCATGATCGCTTACATTCAATTGGGCCGTGATCTCCTCAGTCAATTTACCGTCCCGATCGCCTTCTTGCGGTGCCCGATGCTGTAACTTAGGAGCAGCCAGGGTCAGACCACGAGTGCCATTAGTAAAAGCCATGCTCAAGGCGGCTTCAGTTCCAACCAACCATAATCCATAAGCGTCATAGTAAGCAATTAATTCAGCCAAGGCATCCATGGTGATCACCGGATCACGTCCAGTGATCACATAAAAAGTCACTCCCTGGGCTTTTTGAATATCTTCCACCGGTGTGATTTTGTTGCCCATGTCCAAATTGAAAGTAGAAATCAGAGGATTGTAAGAACCGATGGTGAAAGTAACCGCGGCTGCTCTGATAGGCAATTGGGTATTTATGGTAGCTGTCGGCACAGCAACCGTGGTAGGTGGATTCCATACTCCGCTAAAATCAAATTCAAAAAAAACCGGCTTGCCGAATTCACCGCTGATCCGTACGTTACCCATACAACCATGCAGTTGCTTATACATGCTGTTTGGATTATCCCCGCCGCCTTCGTGCATACCGATAGTAATAGTTTTCATAGCGGCGACGGAACTTACCGGCGCGAAAACATTCGGAGGCCCAGCAGTTAAGCCAAAACCACAAGCTTGCAAAAGAATGGCCAACCCCGCGTCTATGGCTGCCGTGGCAGCGCCGGAAACAGCGCGCAATTCGGTTCGGAAAGTACAGGTTCCAACTCGTTCTCCGGAAACAGCAGGGAAATGACCCAAAGCTGCGCCCGAAGGTTCTCGTGATTGCGTACTATCAGTCAATTGCATAACCGGCTCAAAAGCCAAAACATGGGTAGCTCCGGCTACCAATGTACCCTTTTCTGTTTCCAGCGACACTTGTAAAACTTTAACTCTACCGAGTTTTGTTGCCGCATTTGCCATTTTTGTTTCCTTTCAATAAAATTATGCCTTCTTTATGACGGAGTTTCATCGACCCAAACCGTTACAATCAGACCTTGCCCCTGAACACCTGTCGATCCACTGACAGCTATCACGGCCAGTAGGCTATCTCCGGCCACCAAACTGGAGGAGCTGATGGTGCCGGTTTCGACCTCACAGTCGGCTTGGGTGCTACTGTAATTAATAACTCCGCTGAGGACGGTTGCCGGAGTCGGTACATCTTGATCCGCCTTTTTAAGATCGACTGTGAAGGCCTTATCGCCACCGCTGGGAGAATCAACACAGGCAACTTCGATAGCCAGAATTGTAGCCGTTGCTCCGCGAACCGTGTGAATCGGTACAATAGCTGCGACCACGTCAGTCCCATCGTCCTGTTTATAATGAATAGCATATCGATGTATCATCTTACTGGTTACGATAGCCGCCCCAGCAGCTATCGCGTCATTGTCGACTGTTCCATCCGGTAGAACGAGCGAGCCGATAAAAGTTACCGTACCTAGAAAAGTAAAATCGCCGTATATGCGTGAAACTGACATTTTTCACTCCTTAGATTCTCAGGTAGGGATCGTTTTCAGCAACCCGATAAATTACCTCGATCCAAACAGTAGCGCCCTCAAAGCCTCTGCTAGGCTCGGCATAGTCGACAGAACCGAGATCACTACGAATAGCCAGTCCGCCCCACTGAACATCAGCCATCAGAGCCTTTTGGACATCGGCAATAAAGCTATTCAAGGCCTGATCCATAGGCACCGTATTCTTTTCGCTATGTCTTAAAAATAAATCAATAGTGAATGGCTGACGCCAGCCGATAGCCGGCGGGTTGCCGACTATATCCTCGCTCGTCTCCCGCTCGGCGTTATCCTGCAAGACGGAAATACCCTTATCCGCAGGGTGAAAATTTTCTCCAGTACGCCGGGGCCTCACTACTTCCGAGACGGTATTCGCATAACCGTTGGCTGCGGTAATCGTCTTCAGCTTGGTGACGATGGCTTGAGCGATCTGTTCGATAATTGATTCGGCCATTTTATGCAGACCTCCGATGTCTCTGGAGTATCACGCCTACCTGGGTAGTTATCTCTTTTTCGAGCCGCGAGCCGATGACGTTATTCAGGGAGGCCTCAGTCAGTGCGGATATATTCTCTGCTGCTACAGGTACGGATGGGCCAAATATTTCTTCAATTGGCAATCGAGCAAGCTCATGTCCCTCGAGCTGCCTGCGCCGAAACACTCCACGGTGTCCGCTTCTCATTTGTATCGGAGTTCCGCTCGCATAAGACTCCATAAAAGCGCCTAGCGCTGTTTTTCGGCCACCACTGCGACTTATACGATACGTTACTCCCTTCTTTGTTTGCCTGGCTCCAAAGTTAAATATAGGAATTCGCCGGCCACTGATAACTATATTGGCCATCAAATCACGATAAGTAGCCCTCCGCAAAGTAACATTTCTGTTCCGTAAATCACTTTTTTTTACAGCAATCTGCTGAGCTATAATATCAATGATTCTCTTTCTCGCAGTTACCCCAACTTTGTTGATTGCTCTGCTAAGAACAGTCTGCAGTTCTCTTGGGGCCTCGGCGAAAAAAGCCTTGAGCTCTCGCATCTGCCGGCGATTGACCGTAATCTCAATCATCTCAGGCCACCTCCTGCTGCACATAACAACTACCAATAGCGATGGTCAGCTTTTTGCCGCCGGAAGTGATTACCTGGAGCTGATAGGTGTAATTGTATTTATCGCCCGGGGGACTCCCAGCCAGAGCCGCCGTCTGGGCTGCGGTTAGATCGACCTTGAAAACTGCAGTGGTGCCATCCATAGAAACCGCGACGCTGACTTCGAGGTCCTTTGTGTTGTCGCCCACGTCATAATCTTCTTGCACCACCAAGCGAAGTTTGCCCGTGGCCCCTACCAAACTGGGGGTAGTCCAGTTCTCGTTCTGCCATTCCAGAGCCCGGCTATCAGCATCCAGATAATCATCACCCTGGATAATGGTAATGTCCCCGTCGCTGGCCACAGGAGCCACTACGTTGACGCTGGCTGTGCCGATCCGCTGTACATAGGTCTCCACAGTAGCTAATTTCTCTTGGATCGCTTCTGTCGAGTCAGTAGCCGCGCTGAATGTACCGCCCACGTCAGACGGTGTGCTGGCCGCCTTGCTCATCAGGCCCTTGAGGAATCCAAATATGGTATTTGCGCCCGTAACGGTAAACGCGCCTATGCGAGCCAGGAGCGTAGTCTGGTTGGCCAGCGTGCCTTGCAAGTCCGCCTGGTCGCTGAGCGTCTTAAGCGTATCGCTATCCGCCCCGCGTATGTTACCTTCGGCGGTGGTTATCTCGGCGGGCGTGCTGCGGCTGGAGATAGTAGCATCGAGCTTGCCGAGTCTGATTTCAGTACACACACTGGCTAGAGCAGCATTGTCTGTGCCTCGCATAGCCGCCCCATCTAAGCCCGCAACGTCCACTTTCATAATATCAATTTCAGCAGCAGCCTTACCAGGCGTTCCCGCGTCCAGTTCTGCCAGACGAGCTTCAGTGCAAACCGTAGCCAAGGCCGCGCCATCTGTGCCTCGCATAGCTACTCCACCAATGCCTTCCACCTCGGCCTTGATAGCGGCGTTGCCGTTGGTCGCATCGTCCAGAATATCCGTGTAGCCTTCGATAGTTGTTTCGTGAGTGTGTAAAGCCGAGGCGTCAATCTCCGCAGCACCATCCCAGTGCATTTCGCCTGTCGAGCCGATGATGGTATCCGTAGAGGCGGGAGAGGCCCCAATTCTCAAAAACATTACAACACTATAAACTCCGGCAGCTACTACAGGGAACGTGCCTCGATATTGTCCAGTGGTTCCTACTTCGGATAAGACAATATCATAATCGTCTTGTACATGTCCGCCTGTGCCATAAGTTTCAAAAGCACCGCCCACAGGATAATATACTTGGCCGGCGGCATTAAAAACCAGGGTGTATAGGTTTGCTCCGGTGTTATATGTAGCTCTGATTTCATTAGCCATTATGGTAGAGCCTCAACGGTAATGTTTTTGGCAACTTCGATAGCCTCTTTGAGCTTGGTATAGACCGTGAGCATAGCCGCAGCATCGGTGCCGAGTTGGGCAGCAATGGCTGTGCGGCTGCGGAGTTTGACGATGCTGCGAATCTCGGCCAGCCGAATCTCCGCAAAACTTACTACCTGGGAAATCTTTTTACGGATTTCGATAGTCTCGTCAGCTATGGTTATTGTTTTTTCAGCAACATCGGTTAGAGCCATCAATTTACTCCTTTCAATCGGGCTTTGGGCTATGGACTTTGGACTGTAGGCATCTAAAGCCCAAAGTCTAAAGTCTATTTCAATATCCAACCTCAAGGGCTTCAATCACGGCTACCCAACGAACAGTATCTCCTGCAAAGGTAGTATCTCGAACCTGTATATCAAGAGCCTCATTGTTATTATCGGCAATGGCCTGAACTTCATAATCCGTATCGTCAGCCTCATACACATTTGTTATTGTTGGTGTTCCGAGAATCACGGTAGAATTGGCTCCATTTCTAGCAATAGCTCCCGTGATATTGTAAGCAAATCGTTTGCTGTCGTCATCTGTTTTACCAACAATCATAACCCTGAAATTGATAACCGTATTCGCAGGGATTTTGAATAGTTCTGTGGCCGTAACTCCATCAATAAAAAGACTGTACCAAGTCGCCACACTACTGCTATGCGTTATTTGGCGACGCATAACAACACGGGTAAATTGGGCATCTCCCCCTGCTGAAAAATATCCGGAGGCCGTGGCGAACAAATAGGTTATGAGCCTGGTTGAAGAAGCCCCACCTTCGGCATGAGAACCGAAACCGTTGGCTAATGTGCCGTTGCCTTCGGCATGGGAACGAGTGCCAGTGGCTGTTGCACCATAACCTTCGGCATGAGCAGATTCACCGCTAGCTGTTGTATATCTACCTTCGGCATGAGCACCAGCACCGCTGGCTATTCCGAATAAGCCTTCAGCATGAGCATTCTCGTTATTAGCTGTTGTAGATGTACCTTCAGCATGGGAACGAATACCACTGGCTGTTGTAGTGTCGCCTTCAGCGTGAGCAGAAGTCTGACTAGCCACTGTAAGATTGCCTTCAGCATGAGAACGAATGCCGCTGGCCGTTGTGGCATTGCCTTCAGCGTGAGAAGATTCACCGCTAGCTATTGTACCCGTACCTTCAGCATGAGAATTAATGCCGCTGGCCGTACCGGTGCCGTCATTTGCGCCTGTTTCAATCCATTGAGAGGCCGTCTGGTCCCAGGACAATTTCAACCAAGTTTCAACGACAGCCCTATACCAATCTCCCCGGAGAGCAGTATTAGCATTGTCCTTAATTATTATTGAATTTCCGTTACCAATATCTTTGAGTACCAGAGTTAATATCTGACCGTCTTTAACCCCGTCAGCAATGGCCGTAGTGGCATCGCTGGTACGGGTTTGAAACGTTCCAGTAAGCGTAATCAGCACCACCGGCTGGTTATTATGCTGGATGGTGAAGTTGCTGGCACTGATAGTCTGCGTAGCAGCAGCGGCGATTTCGGCGGCGGTAATGTTATGAACGGGTATTTCCATTTTCTATTTCAGTTATACGAGCCTGTTCCCAACCTTTACATTCTTTAGGCCGACTACCGCACCATTCCACTTCCAGCAGATTTCTCTCTACGTTTGTACAACCATAAAAGCCCTTGACATAAGGAACCTGGTGCCGACAGTTTCGAGCCGCTTTGCCGTGCAAACACAAACGCATATAACTAACATTTTCCGGCAGCAATTCGTTGAGAGCAAATCGTTCATTACATCTATAACTTTTTCATATCTGTCAAGTATTATGCACTTCCATCACCACTGCTCTGGCTTCCGGAGTCTGGGAATCTTTCAGAACTAGTTTGGCCTTAGCAGCTTCAGCCTCGCTTAAAGATTTGAGCAGAGCATCGACAGATTCCACAATATTGGTTGTGGTAGCGTCTTTCTTCTTGAGCTTCTGCAAACTAACAATTATGGAGCCTATCAATGCCAGGCCCGTACCACCCAGACCAACCCAGGGGCCTATAGGCTGCGGTACATAGCCTCCAATTTTTTGGATGCCCTGTCCGTACAGCTGTAATTCCTGGCCAAGTCCTTGCTCCCCAGATTGTACTGCCAGAATTTGTTGCTGATAACTTGTAAGGTCAGTTTGCACTTGCATTTTTTTAGCCAAAGTATTAGCCAAAATATTCTGGGCATCGGTTAGAATCTTTGTAAGTTTGGCCGTGGTATCGGCATCCAGTCCGGCAGTTGCTAAATAAGTTTGGCTGCGGGTAATGATGTCCTGCAACGTAGCCACGTCTTTGTCCATATTGGCAACAGCGGCCTGACTAGTAGCCACTGCTTTTTCTAGATTGGCAATTCGTTGTTCAGAAGTCCCCCATTGAAAACCGTTGCATCCCACCAGCAACACAGTTAATAGAATTAGAATCCATAACTTTTTCATTTTAGTCCTCCTTGACTTATGACAATCAACTGCTTCACACTTTCGAATCCTATTCTCAAACCTTCGTACATTTCCTGATTACATTAATGGTTTCATTGTGCAACTTTTCCAACTTCTCATCTCTCTTTTCAAGTTTTAAATCCTTCTCATCTACCTTCGCTTGTTGAATTCTAATAACCTCAAGTAACTCCTTTCTCTGTATTGCAAATTCTGCAATAGAGTTCTTCTGTGCCCGGTAATTCTGAAAAACCATATAGGCGCACAAACCAAAACCACCAAATTGTAAAAACATACCTTCCGGTGTGCTCTGCCCAACCGTGCCTGTGGAAAAAACAGACAAAATTCCAAAAATAAATAACCCCAAAACCGATAAGATAAAAGTTTGCGGCACTCCATTGAACATAAATCAATCTCCTACAAATCCTCCGTGTTTTCACCTCTTAAACCAATCTTCGCATATCTCTCCGCGTTCGTACCACCACTCATTCCTGTTCAGTAAAATCAAATAACTTCCAAAGTCGCAAATTCACTATCCTGATCAACAATTCGTTGAATTGCCCGTGTGCTGAGTTCACCACCTATTCGTTCAGCTACATCCAACCTGTCGGTTCCACGATCCATTTGGGCAGGATCAATGCCTTTGAATTGGTCATTGAGCACCGTAACCCGTAAAGGAAAAACGGTGCTATTCATGACTCCTTCGGGAGCTTGCCTATCAACTAAAGCTGTGATCTGGCGAGGGGAGCCTTGGGCAGGCCGATAGACAACATCCTCGGTCTGCCCGAGACCATTAAATTTCGCCATCATTCGCTCAGCCAAGGCGCTCATGGATCATTGCCCCTTAGCTAGAGGCTTGTAGGCCAGCAGCTTTTATGGCAGCAATCTCTGCATTCAGCGTAGTTCTGGCAGCCGCAACGTCAACTTTGACCTTGGCATCTTGAGCGGCCAAAGATGCAACCAAATCTTCAACCCATTCGTTAAGAGCCAAAATGTCGGCCTTGACTTTGGCATCTTGAGCGGCCAAAGATGCAACCAAATCTTCAGCCCATTCATTGAGAGCCAAAATGTCGGCCTTCGCCCGATTCAGTTCGGTAACACACTCGGTGAAGTTGTTGTTGATCTTGGCCGCATCACCATCAGTCAATTCAACACCGGCTCCGCCCGCCTGTTGCGTTACCGCATCAAAAGTCAAGTCTGCCGCTCCACCAGTGCTGTTAACCAGTATGCCTTGGGTTGCAGTTGGACCTACGGCTAGCGTGGTTCCTGCTGTCCCGGTGGTGTTGTCAGTAACAACATCTTGGGTTGCAGTCGGACCTACGGCCAGTGTGGTTCCTGCCGTACCAGTAGTATTGTCGGTAACAGCATCTTGGGTTTGAGCGCCCATAGCCGCGACATTGGCCGCGGTTTCACCGCCCTCGCCGCCGGCACCGGTATTCAGAATGACGGTGGCCGTGGTAGTGCCGTTGCCATAAATTTTCTCGGAAACACCGATCAGGGCACCGGCAATCACTGTTTCGGTCAAACGACTATTTCCCGAATCCCAGTACAGATTCTGGCCGGCGGTAAAGGTATCCGTAGACAACTTTGCCAGGCTGTGAACGCCGCTGATCATCAGCGCACCATAAGCCGTTGAGGCAATGTCTGTCACAGCAATACCATAAACGCCGCCAAGATTGACGACGGCGCCGGATGAAACAGCCAAACCGGTTCCGTTGTACCACCTAATAAGTTTACCTTCGCCTCGATAAGTATTCATAATTGACTCCTTTCGTGCTACGGCAAGGCTCTTCGCCCTGACGAGCAAAGTTTATCAGTCATCCCTAACCACTAGGTTTCCAAAACGACCGGCCATTATCAGCCAACGGCGACGGCTGGCCGGTCTTAGCCGTCGCCGCTTATCTGATTCAACTATTAGGTGACACCATCGTTGTAAAACAGGCCACGATAATCGATAGCCTTGGCAACAACGCTATGGCGAACTGAAATCTTCAGATCGCCGGTGTCGAAGTCCGTCTCCGACTGGGTAACAGGGGTTTGCTCTTCTTCGAGGAACGCCACCACGATGGTATCTACCAGGCTGGGATCAGCCGCCAAATACCAACCATTGGCATTGGCCGCATCCAGCCGAGCGTTGGCGACAACCTCAAGTCTGTTGCGCCAAATATTTTCAGCGGCGTTGTTCTTGGATGGATCAACCACAGAAGCAATCAACTGCTTCACCGTTCCGGAAAGAGCGATAGGACAGAGGATACTCTTGGGCTGAATATCCAGATAAGAGGCTCCACCAATACCCTTCTGTACACCCATGGCCGCAGCCCCGACATTCAGAGTAGCAACACTGGGAACGGCACCGGCAGTGATGTAGTTTTTGTGCGTGGCCGCATCGAAGAGGGCAATGCTATCCTGACCCAAGGCGGCATTAGCCGTCAAAATAGCAAAAGCCACATCGTCCTCTTTTCGCTTGGCCGCGGGTCCCAGCATCTGGGGCAGTCGACTGAAGGCATTCAGATCGTCATTCACCATGGTCCGGCGAGTGATCCGAATCCCTTTAGCGAACTCAGCGAGAGTTGCCACTTCTCGATTTTCCGTCAGGGTTCCGTATTCGACCGGGCCACCCTCGTCTCGCTCCACCAAGTCAGGAGCCTCGCTCAAAGATACCAGAGAGAATTGCTTATAATCCGGAACCAAGAGTCTGGAACAGAACATCGGCCACTGAGTAGGAGCTTCGGCGTAAGCCGCTCGAAGGTTTTTATTCAGGGCATTGGCCAGGATATACGGAAAATCGCTGGTCCCCTGGGCTAAGGCCACTATGCCGTACTGCCCCTGCAGCTTGTGCGGATTGAGCAACAATTCAGCGATTTGAACCCGGCCCATGTAGTCCACTCCCGGCACGCCAAGAGCAGCCAGGTAATGACGGCCCATGTCCAGCAGGGAGAGCTTGCGGAACTGTAGAGCCCGTTCGTGGGGCTGGCGGACAACAGTTTTGCCGGCGGTATCGCGGACGGCAATGCCGGTATCCTTGTCCAGTTCGATCATTCGCGCTCCGGAACGAAGTATGATGGCATCGGTGATACCATCTGCCAGCGTGGAGCGGTTGAGATCCTCGCCCACGCCAATCCGCGGGCCAGCGCCTACCGGCAGTGGTTGATGGGTTTTAGCCAACTCCACCAGTTCTGTAGCATGAGCCAACGTCACGCCGCGATCGCAAAGGCCTTGAGCCCAGGCAGTATCCAAAGCGTTTAGTTTGGCTAACGCCATAATGCCTTCACGCCGGGTGCGGTCAGCCACCAGAGCCTTCGCTGCGGCTTCGCCCGCCATGATCTCTTCACCGACGGTGCCCACTTCATCGGCTACGACCGTTCCTGAGTGAGCGGTATCGGTATTCTTGCCGGCACCCTTGCTTTCACCATCAGAAAGGGCATCCGCTGCAGCCTTCTGATCGCCGCTTAATCCTTTCCAGAAAAGGATGGCGGTTTCCAGACTGGCATCAGCCGCTAAGCCGACACTTTCCAAATAGGTCCTCAATTTCTTATTCATAATACACTCCTTCAAAAATGTGAGCGATGGTCCTTCATCGCTACTGTTGCTAGACAAGAGACCCCCTGGGTTAGCCCCTGGGTCTCCAACAAAATCCACAGCTAAAACATCCTTAACTCTGCCGGCCGGCGGCAAAGATTGATCATTTTCATCGGTGCGGGGTTCGTAATCATCTGGGATGAAAACAATGGAAAGGCCGATCACTTCAGGGTCTTCCTGAGCGATTCCCATCAGGTATTTTCTAAGGTCCCCATTCGGACCGTCTGCTGCATAATTGCCAAATTGAATGTCGCCACGTACCTGATAATCATCAACACGAGCATTCTTGGCCCGCCCCAACATGACTTCGATCGGATCTGTTCCACCACCAAACATTCCCCCCGAATTTTTCGGATGAGTCAGTCGACACTTAACGCCTTTGGTGTGTCCATTGATCGCCTCGGCCACCTGTTTGAGCATCACATCGTCCACATCAAAGCCGTGACCTATTGCCGGACCTCTGGTAATAATTGAAACATTGCTAAGCACCCCTTTCTCTATATCAACTTCAAACTCACCAGCCACCAAAGCCTTAACAGTAGAAAGCCTTATGGCTGTATCGAGTGCCGCAGTCAACGCCCTATTTTTTACTTGTTGTTTGTGCCGTCTGCGATTTGCCATTAGCGAACTCCTTGCGAGAAAATTGAATCACTAAGCACCGGCTCGGTAATTAACCGACTCAGGTCCCAGTTATCGTCCCCGTTATCGCCCGGATGTTTCTTATCCGGTCGAGGTTCACGAGGATCAACCTTGCCAAATGTGGGATCGATCAAATCATCTATGCCGAAATCTTTGCGCATTTGTCGAGCTTCTGCGATTTCTGCATAAATGTCGCGTATCTCCAGCCCTTGCTCGTTGGCCCAATCCTGCGGGCTCAATAGTCCCATAGACATCAGCAGCTTAGTTCCGGCCGCGTCCTTGGCCCGATCGATCGAAGGTTTAGGCGGACCCTTCCAGTTGGTTCGTAAATAGGCATTCCGCCAGCGCTCGTTTTCAAAATAACCAGAAGCCTCAAGCCGACCTTCCAAAATACACTGTTCGATAAATCGCCTGCGAATTCTTCGCATCGTTTTATTGATGAAATAAATCTGTTGAATAGGATCGGTCTCAGCATAGATTTCCAGCTTGGCTTGCCGCTGGCTGGAAAAATTACCATCCGCGTACCAACGAACCATGGTAGCCAAGTCCAGACCTGTGCCGGCAGCTATTCGCTTGAGTTGCTCGAGCACAAAAGGCGGGTATTGGGTATTGGGAGTCTGTGGCGGCGGAAAAGTAACCCTCTGCCCTGGCTTGAGAAAGGGGAACAGTCCCGGCTCAATTCTTACCTGCAACTCGTTGGTGCTGTCAGATTCTCCGCTAGGTGTAGCCGCCCCGACAGTCTTCGCTATCTGCAAGGGGGTAAAAGCATTGCCCGGCTGCTCCTGTTCGACAAACCCGGTATAAGCCGCCTCATTTCGGGCTTTGAGCTGTGTATATGTTTCGTACATCGCCAGATTGCGTATGCTTGGTAAAATGGCCGACATCCAAGGGACGCCGCGTTTCTGACGAATCCTATCCTGGCGAAAAAGATGGATAACCCGCGAGGCCTCGATGCGACTGCTTTGAGTACTCCAATCATTCAAAGGATGTTTAATGGTATTCAAGTGATAAGCTATAGGCGCACCATATTCATCAATCTCTATTCCTCCACGAACTTGCCGACCTTCATGCTCGATTTTAGTGGTATCCGCCTGCTCATATTCAACTTCCTGCAGAATCAAACCTACACTTTTATCTCGCTGGCGATAATTCTCGATAATAAATAATCCGCCGGCGGCGAATAATTCATTCATCCACAGACGTTGCTTTTCGGCCAAGGTTTTGGTTCTTTCAACATCACAAAACTCCGGAGTGTTGGACCAATCATCCCAAAGAAGATCAACTTTCTGATTGAACCCATCGAGCATTTCGCCGGATTCCGGATGTCTAGCAGATGCCCGGGCGGTAATTCCACTCCCTACCACATACCGCTGATAGCCCGCCTGGGCGCTGGCAGCATATCCATCATTACGGATAGTTGCCCGGCTACGAGCCAGCAAAGTATCCAAATCGTTCAGAATCGCCGAATCGGCTGAGGTGAGAACAGTTCGCCAGTCTCTATTAGTACGGTCCTTTTTTGCAGCATCATAATGTGCTAAGCCTATTGATTTTGATGCCTCTTGTACCCGAACAATGAATTGCCCGATGGCAACAGCTGATTTTTCTAAAAGCTTACCCATCAACTCGGCTCCTGAAAAACCACTACCGCAGCTCCGCCGCCGCCGGCATCGATTTCGTTCTGTGCAGTTAGTTGGACTTTTTGAGCGCTTAACCAATCAATATGATTTTGGAGTTCCGTCAAACTGCGAAATTCCACTCTCCTCCCGTTCAGAGTGTAAGCCGTTTCCCCCAAAGTAAAGGCGGCAAAAGCGGCATCAATCGCCGCATCAACTTGTGCAAGAGTAATCGCCATGCCCCCAAAATCGCAAAGGCACAAACAATAAACAAGGGGGTAATTACCACAGCGTGGTAAGTTTTTACTATAAAAATGAAAATTCTTACCACAGCGTGGTAATTTAATCGACCATTACACTATCTGACCTGCCGCAAGCAAGACAATGGACGTATCTAACTTTACCTTGAGTGTTATAAATCTTCCACTTTCCCACGGTCAGACAATGCCTGCACTTCTTCTCCCCCAGTTTTTTTTGCAGATCGGATATAGCCAATCGTTTATTGACCGCATCTTTTTTCTCGCGAAGGGCTTCGGTAGTTTCAATTGGTGTCGGTTTTTTTGCATCCATGCTATTCATTCTCCTGTTTAAAAGGTTGAGGAATCCAGGCCTCCATGCCTGATCGACGCTCTTGATTTTGTTTCTTCTGCTGTTCTCTTTGCTTAGTATCCTGGGCTCTCATCTGGATCAGTTCTTCTTCAGGTGGAAGCAAATGCACATTAGCCATATAGGCAGCTGCTACCTGATAAGCCTCACAATCGCGATAATCTAAACGGCTTCCACGATGCACAGGCTTCCATTTTTCGATGATTTTTGCTCCGGTCCGATCGGCGGTTTTATGTACTGCCGCCAAATGATGGTTGTACTCTTCGTCATTATCCTGATTCAATAACCAAATCTCCGGCAGCGGTGGCTCGCCCCGTGAGCGGTCTTTTTCCTTTGGCACTCCCTGCAAAATCAGATCAGCCAAAAGATCATTGCAATGATGAGTATCTACCATCCAGGCCCGGAGGTCCTCGGGAGCTTTACGAGTAGCAGATTTTCCCAGTGGATTTTTCATAGGCCAGTACAAACCCGGGCCTGGCCGGGAAGCACCTTTGATGGTCCGGACAATCCCTTGTCGAGGTACAACCCATTCATACACTTGCATGGTTCGAGTAACGCCCAGCACCTTATCCTCCGTTCCACCACTATCGATCAAGGCCAACGCAGGAAGCATGGGAGCAGATACATTGTCTTCCACCGGCCAACTGGTCATAAAGATCAACTTATCCAGCTCCTCAAAAGTCATTAATCGCCCATGCCAGATTCGCTGGCTCTTCCGGCCTGATCCCCACGCTCGGATAACAGCGTAAAAATGATCTATCTGTGTGTCTATCGTGGCCAATAGAAGCCAAGCCCATTTAGGTACTAGCCCAGCCGGCAATGCAGCGTGGATACTTTTCTGACTGAAAACATTTGATTCCACGCGACTGATCTGATATTCGAACGGCTCACCGAGCGTTTCTGTCCGAAAGTTGATACTCTTTTCCAAATCTCCTTCCGCCAGTAAGAATTCAGCGGCGACCTCCGCCCATGATTCCCATAAACAGTAAAGTGCAGATATCTGCATAGCAATACGTGTACCGGTTGGCCAGTGTTCCACTTCTTCAGCGTTCTGGTGCATAATACTGTCCGCATCAATTACCCTGCCTGTTTCGGATGACCAATAGCCTTGACGAACCACAAAAGCTTTCTGATCTTCAATAATCCGCTCATGGCAATGTTCACACTCATACCATGCAGATCCATCCCGGATGATTAACTTCACCAGCTCGGACTTATTCTCCGCTTCCCTATAAGTACCCCATTTGAGATGGGGAAATACCAAGCGTTGAAATTTTCCGCAGTGTGGACAGGGTACATAGAAATACAATTGGACTGTCGATCCCTCGCACAACTTGTGAATCTGTCCGCTGGTGGTGGTTGGTGTGGAAATGTTGAACTGTAAACGGCGATCTCCATAAGTCCTCATTCGTTTCCATGTTCGGGCTACCGGGTCCGGCTCATCGCCAGCCCAAGGTTTGAACTTATCTACTTCATCGTTGATAATTCGCCGTTCCGGATTACTCGCGGTAGAGGTAGCAGAACCCGACCACATCAGATCGAGCTGAAATCCATTGTTGAGACTAATGGTTTCTATCAAAGCATCGCGGGCCTCACTATCCAGGCGTTTCCGTAGAACTGGAGTCTGCTTAAACAGAGGCAAGATATCACTTTTGATAATCTTGCGGCCCTTGATCCGATCCGGCAAAGTTAAACCAACTGGGTCCGGGTCCATATGGGCCCAATAACCTAACAAGTTACGGCCGGCTTCTGAGACCCCGATCTGTGCGGCCTTCATGATGTTGACCTGAACACAGCCAGGCCTCGAGGAAATATCCATAATGCCCCGCAAATAGGGGGCGTTGGCATTGCGATAAGGACCGGGAATACTGGATTTGAAGAGATAGCGGTATTTTTCTGCCCACTCACTGGGGCGTATTGGCTTTGGGATTCGCCAAGCTTCGCGTTCCCTTTCGTTCCAAACCTCATGGCTTGTCGCGGGGTTATCTAGTACTATCGGCGAATTCATCCAGAAGTTCCTCTATTCTTTTGTTCAATATCTGCTCAATTGCATTGCGGTCTTGTCCAACTAAGGCATTGGCTACTGATCGGGGCAGGGTAACCAATAAACTTTTGGCTGCTTGAATTTGTCTGAGTCGGTACCGCTGGGCCTCCTCTGCATCGATCAATTTGCCAGCCTCCACCAGCCTCCTCTGACGAATCCACATAGCCCTCTCGAGGGTGACCTGTATTTTGGCCCTGGTCAGAGCCCCGATCTCGCCATATGCACCGCTGCCGTTGCGGAGCGAGGCCAGCTTTTGCTGGTAGGCCTTGCCCGGATCGGGCCGCAAGTTTATCTCCGCCCAGGCCTGTACCTGTTTGATATCCCAGGGCGGAGTTCGTGGAAAAGGCCAGTCCTCTCGCTTCATCCATTTACGGACCGCCGTATCTGATCTGCCAAGGTGACGGGCAAGCCGGCGGATACTTTTAGCAAATATTTCAGGTTGCGAACCCAATTTTGTATTTTTGCCCGTCGCCGGCTTATTTTTGGCATCATCAATTACATTGCTGACTAACCCCTTTCGCCCGTGATCAGCATCCGCCTTTGTTGCCTGTACTGATACACGTTTCGGCAATCCCTGCCGCTTTGGCCAGCGGCCGTGAGCAGGCGGCGCTTTTTCTAGTCTGGCTGTCTTGGTCGGTTTCGTGGTTTTTTTTTTTGCTCAACGGCACAACAAGCCTTATGTGGACTCAGTCCTTAATCCAAGACCTATATCAGCTACCAGACTGAACCCGTAAAACCCCCAATCACGAATTGGTCGGCAATCCCCCAAGTAAGCGACGCCAACCAAATGATCAGAGTTCTAACCCGCGAACCTCCAAATTTCAAACAGAAAAATTCACGCTTATCGGGCCTCGCTTTGACC
>Ga0209518_1001391_pt1 | contig 26092 bp, 33 predicted proteins | sample RifGroB1_FD_183993 | JGI IMG/M metagenome (GOLD analysis project Ga0209518, IMG submission 183993) | Groundwater microbial communities from Rifle, Colorado, USA - Groundwater B1 (SPAdes) (version 2) | ecosystem: Environmental > Aquatic > Deep subsurface > Groundwater | place: Rifle, Colorado...
TTCTCGGGGATCTCCAGGTTCAGAAGGTGCAGATATACACGGCGCGGGTGAATGCCTTGCAAGTAGTGATTGACCTGTATCGTGCGCAGATGGAGGGAGCCAAGCTCCAGACAGATATCGACAAGGCCAGGATTGACGCATTCAGGGCACGCATCGAGGCAGTCGTCGCTCAGATTGGCGGAGTCACCGCCAAGTACAACCTCTACCAAGCCAGGATCGCGGGAGAAACGGCGAAAGTCGAGCTGTTCGGAAAGCAGGTTGACGCCTTCGCAACTCAGGTCCAGGCAACGAAAGTAACAGCAGATATCAACCTCGCTGAGATGCAGGCCCGCGTAGAAGGGAACAAAGATAAAGTCGCGATACTCACCGCCGCACTGGAGAAGTATAAAGCAGACGCTGCCTACGAAGCTGGGAAGGAAGATGCTTACGCCCGCGGGTATACTGCGCAGGCAAGCCGGTACGCCGCCGAGGTCGATCGAGAGGGAGAGTATCTCCGAGCGAAGGTGGAGACGTTCAAAGCCCAAGTGAACGAGGTCATAGGCCGCGCCGAACTGGCAGTGAAGGAGATGGACGCTCGCCTCCAAGCGGCAACAGCGTCGAAGGAGATGCAGCTCGAAGCCATGAAGACTACGGCCCTTATAAACGCCCAGCTAGCTGCCGCAGCGATGACCAGTACTTCTGTATCCACACAAATGGGATTTAACGAATCACTCTCAAGTTCCAACAGCACGTCCAGTAGTGAGAGCAGTAGTCACAACAATAGTAACGTTGTCGAGATCAGCACACAAACTGTCGATCAGACTGTACATCAAGGGTAGAAGTGTGGTATAGTAGTGTTACACACAGGAGGATATCATGGCTGGATTTATCAAAGAGGAAGAGGAACGGGCGAAAGTAGACAAGAACTGGGCCTATCAGGCGGGGAGCGGGTTCAGAGAGGTAGTAGCCCCTGCTGTAGCACAAGGCGCCGCAGTAGTGACGGATGTTGCCACTGAGCCCCTCCGGAAGGGGATATACAACGCCAGCAACCTCGTTCGCGGGGTGTTCGGTGCGGCGCCGAACGAACCGTTTGTTAAGAACCCCCTTGCCCAAGGCATGAACAACATGCTCGCCCCGGCAGTCCGGGACACTGCGGTCCCCTATGTCGCTCAGTCTACTGAGCTTCCCGCACCCACAAACCTGGCGCCCGCAAACGCTAGGGAGTCAACAGCTTCCGGTTCCGCCTTTCTTGGGAGACCAGTTACTGCAGAAAGAATGAGGCAACTGACTGCAGACCCTGTTGAAGGGCTGGACTATACAGTTTTACCTGGCGGGACTGAGCTCATTACTGAGTATAGACACGACATAGCGACTGAGCAACGAAAACTAGAGGACGCACGAGACAGAGCCGCAGGGCGCCTTACCTCCTCAGAACGCAATGCGTTAGGCGGAGGGTTAGGCATACAACGCACAAGCGGTGCCCAGCAGATCTCAGACCCGCGAAGAGAAATAATGAACGGAAACGTCACTACTGTACTTGGTGGCGGGAGCGACCGCCCTTCGACATACATGCCTTTCCCCTCACCTAATGGGATGTGGCCAGATGCCGTAAACCTCTACAAAGCAGAAATAGATGCCTGGCGGACGCTGAACGGCCTAGTGCCCCTTGAGCAAGCCCAGGCGTCGCTGGCGGAAACGTCAGCAACAGAAATGCCGGAGGAGAATAAGTCTCAGCAGAGGCTTAGATTGGCGCAAACTGAAGAGTCACAGGCCCGGACTGGGCAAATAGGTAAAGGTGTATGGCAAACAGTTTCAGTTGAGGAACCCGGCACAGCCGCAGCAGGGTTCCAGCCGACAAAGTCTGCCGTGCAAGTGAACTCTGCCACTGGCGAAACGCGCCCCATCGGTGGGGGTCGACGAACCCCGTCTGTACCTGACATGCTCTCCAGCCTCTCAGAAGACCGCAAGAAAAGAGTAATTGAGCACTTCGGTAATCGTACCGATGTGACCCCTGAGTCAGTATTTGAGTATATAAAAACACTCCAATAATTATGCCTACTCTCGACGAACTTATCAACCCTCCGGATGACACAGGCTCGACGCTCCAAGACTTGATGGGCGAGCCTGCTGGTTTTAGGCAGCCGCGAAGCGGCGTAGGAGAAGTCCTTACTGGCCTTCGTTCAGGTGTAACCGAGGAGGTCCCCCTCCAGGCTGGACAGGTGATGCAGTGGCTCGGTGAGCCTACCGGAGGCGGCTTCCGTCAGGGCATCTACGATGTGGGCAAGGACATCGCCGACGCCGCCAAAGCTCGACTAGAGCTGCCGGAGAACAAACTTCAGCCGGAGGCGCACGGCGCAGTAGTCAACGCCTTGGCTGAAGGCGGGAAGATGCTCGCCCCGTCCATCGCTGCTCCTGCCATCGTAGGAGGCGGCCTGATGCTTGCCGGGGCGGCAGCCCCTGAGCTTGCAGTAGGTGGGGCGGTAGGGCTTGGGATATCGTCGTTACTCGGCGCGGTCCCGGCGGCTATGCAGCAAGGACAGCAGACCCTTGAGTCAGTCAAAGAGTCCGGGGCGTCCGACGAAGTAGCCCGCGCAGCCGGCTGGAAGAATGCATTCATTGAGGGCGTAGGAGAAGCAGCAGGTACGTTCGTAGGCGGCAAGTTCGTAGGCGTAGCCGGGAAAGCTCTCGGCAAAGCCGTAGCGCCGACGGTAGCCGGTACGATCAAAGCGGCGACAGATACTGCCGTGTGGAAACCGTTCGCTAAGAACCTTGTGGGGACTGCTGCCGCTGAGGTGGGTACTGAGATCGGGCAGGCTGGCCTGCAGGCCGCAGTGGAAAAAGAGGCAGGAGTAGACGTAGACCCCCTTGAGCAGATGAAAAGCGTCGTTGGACCCACCCTCGGCATGACTGCGTTCCTTGCTCCGTTCGGACTCCATGCGAACTACCGAAACGCTCAGAGCGCCAAGGCAGTGAATACTGTTATCGAAGATCCAGCTTCAGCGACGCCGGAGCAACGACAGGCCGTCGTAGACGAACTTCACAAGCAGGCGGTAGCCAACGGAGTGCCGGACGCGGACCAATGGCTCGTTGGAGCGAAAGAGGACGTTACGGCGGGCCTCCCTATCCGAAGAGTAGCGAATGTAATCCGTGAAGAAGTTACGCCCGCAGAGCAGGCGACCGCAGCCATCCAAGGAGAGCTGCTGAACAACGCAACGTCCGACAGAGTCAAGGTCGACAAGGTCGAAGGCAAGAAGGCAAGCATATCCATAGGAGATCAGGCTGCAGAGCTGCTGATCGAAGACGCAGTCAAAGCCGTCGCCGCCGGAAATCTCGAAGAGGTCCTTACCAAGAAAGTAGTGGAGCAGACTCCGCAAGAGGTCCCGCACGAAGCTGCGGGTGCGCTCGAAGCGGAGACAGTCAGTCCCGCATTCGAAGAACTGGAGCCGATGAAGCTGGCGCAAGCCCTCGGCAAACCCAATGAAATAAACACGCTTACCACTCTCGGTGTCACCGACCCAGTGCAACAATCGGAGATGATTGTGCGCGATGCAGTCACCCAGAAAGTAGATCTTGCTCTCATGGCTAGGGCGAAAGGCAAGACAGCGCTCGCAGATACGCTCGAAACGCAGGCCCGTGAGAACGGTACGAAACTCGTAGAAGCCGGCGGAGAAGACATAGCTCCCTCAGTGGACGCCGCACTCAGTCGGCTGGAGAGCGCCGCTCAAGCCTCTACCTCTTCAGGGGTAAGCTCACCCAGAGCGGCCACTTCGCCCGCAGAGATAACGCAGGTAGGTCGGCAAGTCTCTCCGGACATGATATACAACGGGGAGATGGAGGGGCTGCACTTATTCACCACCCAGACTGGAGCCGCGAAGGGGGGTACATTTGCGATACAGGGTACACCTACAGTTGAGAAGGTTCAACAGGCCCACAACACGCTTCAGGAGAAATTCGCTGGGACTCAATCTTTCGCCGCCCTCGACAACCTCGCCGCGACCGCTGTGAAGCGAACGATTACCACGGGCGACTTGTTCACTACGATTGAACAGTCTCCAAACGTGAACATCCAGAAACTCGGAGGTTTCCTCAAGGCGTTCACGCCCGGCTCAAAGTTGGACGCGATTGTTAAGGTAGACCCTACAGCCAAGGCGTCGAAGTACACGCCAGGGACCAACGAAATCGTAATCAAGAATTTGCAGAACGCTCCGACGTCTTTACACGAGCTGGTGCACTCGGTCACGGTGCGAGAATTGAAAGTCCGACCAGACATGCAGAAGCGGGTGAAAGAGGTCATGGCGTTGGTCAAGGTCCAGGTCGCTAAGAGCGGGCTCATTTCAAAAGACACGATCTCCGGCATCGAGGCTGCTGGTGGCAGTAAGACGTTCAAGAACAAGTTCCTCGCCGGAGAGCTGTCCGGCATGGAGCAAATCGGCTACGGGCTCCTCAACGAGCAGGAGTTCCTGGCCCAGGCGTTCTCCTCGCCACAGTTTCAAGGCGTACTGAAAGCGACTCAGATCAAGACCGGCGGCAAGCTCCGTAGCGCATGGGACGCCCTCGTCGAGAAGGTTATGCAGGTCCTCGGGATCGAGGCGAAACATACTACGGCGTTCAGCGAGGCTCTGTCTATCGCTGCTCAGTTGGCGAGTACGGACGTAACCGGAACACCACTACAGGCGCAGACTACCAAGGGTGGTAGCACCTTCATCGCACAGGTGCAGAAGGACCTGAAGGTTTTCCTCGGCAGGGGGTACGACAATCTCGTGAAACGAGGGAAACTTGAAGTTGTGGAGAATGCAAGCGAACTTGGTACCGAGGGCGAAGCCCTTCGAACCTCGAACGGCAAAACTGCAGGCGCGTACTTCCCCCTCCAGAAGAAAGTCGTTCTCTTCGCAGACAACCTCCGACCCGGCGGCGCGGCAGATCTGATGCGACATGAAGCAGGTCATGCCCTCCTCAAGGAAGACAAGGTATTTCGCAAAGGGCGAACCAAGATCCTGAAGGACTTCGCCGTTCTCGCCAAGACCAACCCTGCGGTCAAGGCTGCATTTGCTAAGGTGCCGAAAGACACGGAGAGAGGCTTCCGAGGTGAAGAGGCGCTCATGTACTTCCTTCAGGAGAAGTCCAACAGGCAGCACAATATCTTCAAACGGGTACTCTCCGCCGTCAAGGCCGCACTCTACCGGCTTGGTGTCGCCTACGGGCGGTTCTCAGAGTCCGACCTCGTTTCACTGTTCTCGCAAGGCACTCAGGCGTGGGCACGGAGAGAGCAGGACCAGGCTCCTAGCAGGAGCCTGAACGAGATCCTGGCCAAGCTGGACCAGCCGGAGCAACTGTTCTCAGTAGTCTCCGACAAAATGAAAGAAGGGCAAGCGACGATTGACCAAGTCTTAGACGCAGTCCAAAATTCGAAGGATATCCTACGCGACACCTACGTCAAGTACGCCAAGCAGTGGTTAGCGGTAACACCGCGGTCGCACTTGGCCCAGACCCTCGGTAATAAGATCCACTGGCTAAAAGACATCGACACGCACAACAAAAAGATGGAGGCTATCAAGGCCCAACTCCCTGACGACTTTTACGCCATCTATCAGGACGCGGAGCGCATCGCCGAGAAAAACTCCGGCTTGAAGGCGTTCAACAATCTCCTCCTCGTTGGCACGTTCAACCAGATGACCCCTTGGCTTAGTGAAAACGAGCAAGGCTGGGTATCTACGACCGGCCCGGCTGCTCTGCAGACCGACAGCGCCGAGCGCCTCTGGCAAGCCGAAGGGATGCGGAAGTCTACTGGCAAGTCGTTCGTTGAGGCGTACCTGGAAGTTCGAACCGCGTGGGACCGGTTAAAACCGGTTGAGCAGGAGCAAGCGAAAAAGGTCGTTGACTACCTAGCCTTTCTCAGGGAGAGAGAACGGAACAATCTCCTCGCTGTTATCGAGGCGTCGTCCGAAGGCGACCAGACCTTGCGCGAACAGCTCATGACCCAGTTCAATGCAACCTTCAGCAAGCTGCGAGGCATCTACGTGCCGTTATCGCGGTACGGTGAGTACATCCTGAAGTTCACTACGCAGGACGGTCGGGAGCAGACTGAGTTCTTCTCCTCACCTGGTGAACGTCGCGTATTCCGCAATCAGATGGAGGCCCAAGGCGTTGACCCGGACACCTTCGTTGAAGACGTGAAGAGGGAAACCCAGAGAGGCGAAGCCGTTATCCCGCAGGCCCTGCGAGAGCAGCTCGGCAAAGCCCTTGAGGCGAAGTACATGGCAGGCGTCGACCTGAGTGATGACGGCGCGGTAAGCGAAGCGCAGCAGCGCGCCGCCGACGCTTTCTCCGACCTGAACCAGGTCATCATCCGCTGGATGCCGGAGACCTCCGCGCTGAAGAACTCCATCCATCGAAAGAACGTTCTTGGTGCCCACACCGACATGCTCCGCAGCTCGATGGACTATGTCCTGAGACATGCAGGCTCAATCGCCTGGATGGAGTATGGGCGGAAGATCGAGGCGGATATCCAAGGGTTCGAGGAAGAGACGAAGGGGATGGTTGCAGACCGAGATGAAAAGGTCCGGAGCGGCGAAGGCGTAATAAACACTGATATGCGCACTGAGTTGGTCAACGACGCCAGGAGATGGTACCAAGCAGTGAAGAATGAGCGGGTGAGCCCTATAGCCTCGACGCTTGGCAAGTTCAGCACCGCCTACTATATGACGTCCCCATCGACTTTTTTGGTCCAGTTGACCCAGTTACCAGTGCTCACACTGCCAGCCCTTGCCCGTAAGTTCGCTTCCCTACCGAAGGCAACCGCAGCACTCACCGAGGGACTGCGCAAGGCGTTCAGTGTGAAGTATAGCAAAGATGCAATGTACGGCGACGCTGATGTAAACCAATTATACGCGGACCTGCATCTGAAAGTAACAGAGAAGAACAGGGTTGGAGACCGTCAACTCGGCGAAGACTTCTTCTCGCCGGCAGAGAAGCTGCAGAAGGTAAAAGGGCTGAAGTCCGACTATAAGCGCGAGCTTCTCGCCCTTCGTGAATCTCTCGCCCGAGGCGACTTGGATATCTCCGCTGTCCATGAGGCGAGTGACATCGCTCAAGGGAAACAGACGACTGCGGTCGGCAAGGCCCTGCGCTACGCGATGCTGCCTATGCAGCACGGCGAGCTTGGCAGCCGGAAAGCGACAGTTCTTGCGAGTTATAAACTGGCGACTGAAAAGAAGAAGGACTTCTTCTCGGCACTGGACGACTCTTCGGAAATCGTCGGCGGGACGCTTTATAATTACGCCAAATCCGACAAGGGCTGGTTCATGCAGGGAGACACCGTCAGGACTCTGACGACGTTCCAGACGTACCGGATAAAGACTGCGCTTCGCATGGGTATATTGCTGATGCAGGCGACGAAAGGAGAAACTCCTGAAGTTCGTCGCGAGGCGATGAAAGAGTTCCTTGGGGTAACTGCGATGTCTGCCGCACTTGCCGGCGTACATGGCACGATTATCGGCGGGCTGGTGTTTGGCCTCGCCAACCTCTTCGGAGGCGACGACGATGAACCCTTCGACGCGGAGCTGGAGTTCGACAACTGGGTAAACGAGCGGGCCGGAGATCTCTTCGGTGGCGTTATCTCCTACGGACTACCTACCGCTGCAGGAATGAACATCTCGAAACGCGTAGGTATGGGCGACCTGTACGGAGCTTCCTCGGAGCCTCCTGAGTATCTGCATGGGGCGCAGCTCGCGGCATGGTACGCCGGCAACCTCATCGGCCCGAGCTTCTCAGTGGCGCAGTCGTGGGTCAAGGGCTACGACCAGATGTTTAACAAAGGGAACTTCATGCGAGGGCTCGAAGAAGCGCTACCAAAACCTTTGAAGGACGGACTGAAAGCGATGCGAGTCGCCTCCGACGGACTGAAGACCGGAGCGGGGAAGAAACTCCTTGCGGACGAGGCCATCGGCCCTGACGAAATCCTGATGATTGGGCTTGGGTTCAACCCGGACGAAGTTGCGAAGGCACAGGGCGCGGAGCGCAGTCTGAACAAGATAGGGACTCAGCTCTCCGAACGGAAAGGCCGACTCATTCGGGACGCAGCACAGGCGATCGTCGAGAGCGAGGACACTGACGGGCCGATGGCCGCAATCGCGACCTTCAATAAAAAACTCCCCCGGTTTGCTATCACCGGGGGAGATATACGACCCGCAATCAAGAAGATGGTTCTAGGAGAGCAGGGGACTACCGGTCTTCGTCAGCAGCAGATTGCTGAGCAGTTTGGGATTCAGACGTACCGGGGGGAGTAGGGTATATTACGTTGGTCCCCACCCGCAATGCGTCTTCCACCAAGAACCGCAGGAAACGAAACGATACGAACCGGTGGGCAAACATGGCCTCTTTCCCGGCATAAATTTTCCAGTGTTTCATACTTTCTCCCTCATCAGCCGATCGGCTGTGATCGCGGCGTAGCCGCAAATATCGATATACGAGTCCCGTTTCAACTTCTGCCCCTGGCAGCGAGCAACCTTGAACAAGATCATCATGTGGGCTACGTCTTTGGCTTGCAGGTGGTGATGGTCGCTGTTGTATTCGTGCCGCAAGTACGTTGACCAATAGTCGGCGATCAGCGCGAAAGAATCTTCCGGACTCCCATATTGATCTTGTCGTTCACCACAGATTGTGGCCTTAGCTTCGTCTAAGCAGTCTCCGAGCGTGTGGTGCGAGCCAGCCTCAGCGGCCTGTAAGCGGCCCTTCCAATTGTCCGTACATAGTTTGGCCGATGCTGCTGCCCCCGTCAGCCCATCAACGACATTTATCTCCCTGGACTTTGCCTCCGCGTAACAGAACGGGCAGCCCGGTGTTTTTTCTAGGTCCGCGTAGTAGTCTCCGTGAACCCTGCATCGTCTTACTCTCTTTTCCTCCTGTACTTCAGTAATCTCTTGGTCCTGATTCATGCTTCCTCCTATCGTATATGTTTTCTACCGTACGCCACTCCGTTTAGCCAAGCACTAAGTTCATACGTAGTCTGGGCGGTAAATATTTCCCCCGGACATGCGTCCGCAGTCAGTGGAAATTCCCCTCGGGGGAATATGTCTATCGAAGTACCGTTACATTGCAGCGAAAATCCGAGGTCCCACGCTCTCTGTGCAAGCTCGGCTAAATGATTCAAGGCTTCCATCTCGATTGCCTGATCTCTTTCAGACATGTCCATAGGCATTGTCATTTCGCTTCCCCCCTCATCCGAAGTAAGTTCTCACACATTTCACGCTGAAATGCGATTCGTTGCTCCATAATTTGTGTCTCATGAACCCACACCAACACGATTGCGCAGTGGCCTATCGTATTCCCACACAACAGTCCTTTCCGGCAACACCATCCACGCGGCTTCGTATACCTTTAGAAGATAATCGGATCTGCTCTTCGAGGACTCTTCGCCTGCTGCAATTACAGCTTTGAATATCTCGAACCATGCTTGCTGTCTAGTCATAAGTTTTCCTCCGAGACTCTTACCGACCGTTTACCTGCAAATACTCAATCTTGTCATTCTGCGCAGCAGCATCCACGTTGATCTTGTCTACGTTCAGACAATCCACAAGAGAGAAGTATTGTTCGTACAGATGCAGCCCGTCGGAATACGCGATGATCGACCCGTCAGTTATGGGGAACACGTCTTCGACCTGGCTCAGCACCAGTTCCTTCAAAAGCTGCAACCCACCTAGGTTCTCTGGTAAGCCGGCGTAAAGATCCCACGACCGGAAATACACCGACATATTCAGCCGACCGTTCACCACTTTAAACGAGATGCTCCGCAGACACGGAGGATCAGCAAGGAACGTTGTATTCGTGTTACCGATGCAGATCGTCGCCTGATTAGTATTCCCTTCCGAAGATCGAAGGAGACTAATGACTTGACCAAGCTGCTTCACAATAAACTCCCCGTAAGTATAAACTTCGTTCGGGGCCTTCTCATCGCCTACGAGATACCGGACGAAGTATTCTCCGATCTTCACTTCGCTGGTCGGCGCGGGGATAGCTGCAGGCGTGATCGGCGCTAAAGGGCGGGAGCCGGGTGCGGTTATCTCGATCATCACCTTGTCGAGCTGCTTCCGTATTTGCCCTTGGTAACTCCCTCCTTTCACCAGGAAGTCGTACCCGTTCCGCACACATAGCCACATCGCTTCCCGCCAAGCGTTGTCAATTGTCGGTACTCGCACATAATTTGCTTCGCCTATTATCATCCTTCCCCTCCCTCCGTCACGTCGATCAGCTTCCGCCCATCCCATTTCGAATGGGTGCGCTCAATTACTTTCCCACACCGCAAGCACTTCACCTGTGTAATGAAGTCCGTAATTATCTCGGCGTCTATGCTCGGTAAGTACGTAGCCTTGAATACAGTGCGGTGCAGCCCGAGCCTACAAAGAATTTTACCTATCATGATTCTCCGTCCGAAAAGTTAATATCGACCTGCTTGGTCCCGACGACTCTCACCTTCACGAATTTACCAGAAGCGACCAATGCTTTTGCTATATCATATACGATGATATAGTCTCCTTCACGTACATCAAAATGCATATCAAATTGTCGCCACTCTGATTTATGCAATGCGCTAATATCGTATGATTCCATCATCCTCCCTTCCTCCTCATCTCTCCCAGTTGGTATGTGAGTGCAAGCGATGCTCTCCGCATGTTCCTTGATGTCGTATGGTGATACTTGAATGGCTCCCGCTCGCGCACGAGGAGGTGCTTCCTCGCCCTGGCTACGAACTCATCTGCTGCGGCTATAGCCTTCTCAATTTCCGCTGTCAGCATCCTCCTCGCCCCCTCCTTGCGCCAATGTTATCTCGTAGCAAATGGTGTCGACTATCTGCCGCAGCTTCGCGTTCTCCGGCCTGTTTTCGAACGGAGTCGTGGCGAACACGAAATTCTTACCGATGAGAAGGTAAAAATTTTCATCGGCTATCACTACTTTTTTACGGATGCAGGCGTCGCCTTTCAGACCGCTCATATCTCATCAACCCCCTGTATTCGTTTCCCGAGCCACCTCATGCATGGCACTGCCATACTGTTTCCGAGAGCTTTATACCTCGGCCCATCCGGGCACTGCTCCGCAGGCTTGCCTCGCCAAGGGATTTTGGTGTAGTCGTCTGGGAAACCTTGCAGTCTTTCGCACTCTTTGGGAGTGAGTCTTCGTACTTGCGCATTTTGCACAATCGAAAAGTCTACCATCTGGCCGCTTGAACTCTTCGTTGGGGACAAACTCTCCTTGCCGAGGCAAGGAGAGACCTCAGAGCAAAACACTCCGTAAGAGTCGCACCCACTCCTGAGAGTGGGTGCGACTTGCTCTTCGTATCCTACACTACCTGCCTTACTACCTTGCCCTGGGAGGAACCCAGCAACTATTGGAGCCTCGTGGTTGCAGGTAAGCGACGGCTCGCCGTCGCTGCGGATCTCTGCGTTTCCTTGGCCGTGTGCCATGCAGACAGCACCTTCAAAACCTCCTCCTGTCTCGCGGGCTATCAGGGTGCCGTAGCCATCAGGGACAAGTACTAGCATGCCACTCTCCGCATCTTGCTGCGTTGCCGACCCCGCTGCCTTTCCGTTTGCGTTCAGAGTTCCACAAACTAAATAATCGGCTGGAGCGTCGCCATTCGGGGTTCCGCAGCGTCTTCCAAGGCTACTCGTAAGAGTTCCGGCAACTTTTTCCCTCTTCTCTCTGCTCGGCGGAGTATCCCTTGACAAGCTGTGGCGCTCAAAAAGAACCGCTGCGGCACGTCGCCAATCTCCAAGATATCCGACAACGAAGACGCGACGGCGTCGCTGGGGAACTCCAAAATATTGAGCGTCAAGGATTCGGTAGGACCACCCATACCCGAGTTCAGCCAACGCCCAGAGGAAGGAACCAAAATCCCCTCCTCCTCCGGATGAGAGAACACCGGGGACGTTTTCCCAGAGTATCCAGCGAGGGCGAAACCTCTCTGCAAGTCCGAGATAGACCAAGCAAAGGTTGCCACGCGGGTCATCCAGTCCTTTTCTAAGTCCAGCGACGGAGAAGGACTGGCAGGGGGTACCTCCGGCAAGCAGATCGATCTGGTCAATGTTCCACTCCTTGTATTGTGTCATGTCCCCAAGATTGGAGACGGCTGGGTAATGATGGGCCAGGACCGCCGACGGGAACTTCTCGATCTCCGAGAAAGCCACCGGCTCCCAGCCCATCTGGTGCCACGCTACGGTCGCAGCTTCTATCCCGCTGCACACGGAAAGATACCTCATTCCTCCCCTCCTCCAATTTTCCCACTCCCCGGCAACGCCGGCAACTTTGCAAGCTCCTCGGCGGTCTCTATGAGCTGCTGCGCCGCAAAACCAAGCCGTCGGCATGAGACATTAATATCCCACGTAGCCTGCGAAGCTGAGGAGAACCACGTCCCGGCGCCCAAGTTCTTCGTCCTGTTGGCGTCGACCAAAGCTTTCATCTCCATCAGGTCCCTCTTCAGTTTGGTGTACGAGCCGTACCGTTTGGACAACCACGTCTTGAGCACAGGCCGCGAGACATACATTCTCCGGGTATCGATCTCGTACCGCACGTAGAGCGCCCCTCGCGGCGCCTCGATGACCTGGCAACCTTGTTTCGAGTGAGCGCTGCCTTTGACGATCAGGCGGTTGCCGGCGTGCTCGTCGAGGAATTGGGCGAGGATAGCGACTGAGTCACTGGCCAGCTCCTGCTTGTCGGTCCTCATCTCCTGGATCGTCTTCTCAGCCCACCGCATGACAGGGGCGATCTCGAAATCGATCAGCCCGAGATCCTTGGCGATCAACCCTCCGTAGATGGCGACACTTGCAATCGCCGACCAGAACCGCTCACCGCCCTGCGTTGCTGCTTTCGCCTCGATTCGTGTCTTGATCTTATCAAGGTCAGCCCGCAGCCTCTTGACGTTCTTCACCAGTCGCTCTGCATACACCTCCCCGGCATGGCCAAAGTTCTCGGTTATGGTCCAGTACAGCTCGGTGGTCAACGGCTCAACGAACAGCTCATGCTTGCTTACGTAGTACTCGAACACCCGGTTTATCTCGGCTGTAGCGTCAGTCTTGGTCGCCGACAGTTTGTCGACAAGTGACTCATTCGAACTGGTGACAGCGAGGGTGTTCCATCTGTTGAGGTTATTCATCTCCTTCGAGTCCCTGCCGAGCCGCGTCCGCTCTCGCCCCTGAGTGATCTGGTACAGCAAATTAGAGGCCTTCATCGCCTCCATGTTGGTCACTTCATCGATGGTCAGAGGCAGGGTGTTATATACGCCGAGTCGCGAGATCATCGATAAATCGGTATCGTTCTTGGTCATCATTAGGTCTTGATGTGCCCCCCAGACGGACTGAATCATCATCAGCATGAGGGTCTTGCCCGCGCCGGAAGGACCGACCATAGAGACAGCAGCACCGTCGAACCCAGTGAACTTCATAAGCGGGGCACCAAAGCCTCCGGCAAGCAGTGCAAAGGCGAAAGGCTCCATACCTGGAGCGCTCAGTATCTTCGTCGCTCGCACCCACTCCTGCAGGGAGCCTGCGGTGCGATAGCCTCCGGCTGCGACAGGTACATTATGGGCGAGGCTCGCCTCTTCAGAAGTCCCGTCGCTGTGCAGGATCTTCTTCCCGAGGACGAACATATCCTTGCCATCCCGCGCTGACGCCCAGCCCATCTGACACAGGTAGTGCGACATCCGGCGCATTCTTTGGAGTTTGGACTGGTAGCCTTCCATATAGTTCACCAAGTACGTTTTGTTTTTCGCCCCGATTACCTTGATATGGTTATCGGCAAGCAGAGTTAGTAGCGCCTTCGGGTCGTTGACCAACGAAGATCTGACGGTGCACTCCAGGTCCCCCTCATGCGGCAGGGTATGCTTGATCGTCATCACCTCGTAGCCGAGGGATTGATCATATGCCAGCCTGTCGACGTAAAGGTCGCAATCATAGAAACGTACCCACCGCCCCTCAATCTCAACGTACAGGCCATCCTCGCCCCTCCTGAATCTATCTGGAGGAGGACATTGTTCTTCGACTATGACTATCGCCTTCGGTTCAGGCTTGCCGAGGACGATCGGGCTCTTAATCTTGCCATTACTCGGGCAGCCGATACAGCCTGTCGGATTCAGCTCTCCGAACTTGGCGCAGGTCGTCGGACCTATGCCGGTCCCCTGCCACTGAGCGATCTTCCGCGAGGTTTCAGCTACGCTGTACTCCGGGTGCCCGGACGACCATTCGTGCGCGGTGACTTCTCCGTCCTCGCAGTGAATGACCAGACCAAGGGTATTGTACCATAAGGGCTCAGAGACATCCCCTCGTGCGTCTCGCACTTCCCGCACCTGTGCACATTTCTCCGCAACGCGCTCAGCGTTACTTGGAGGTCCTGTCGGGCTGAGTCCGTCGTAAAAGTCAGCATTGACATCTGCGGGCGTAGGCGGTAAGATCATCTCCCGGTTTACCCTCTTCGCCTTGGCGGCCTCTCCGAGCCGGTTGACGAAGTCAAGGAACTCCACAGGGGCGACGTCCTTTATGATGACTACGTCCTTCTCCGGCTTCCCCGGCTTCCTGTTCGTCGTGCCTGGCGGTCTAAGGACCGAAGCCGAGTCGCTCGTCCGAGAAGAGTCTCCGCCGAGCGGGGGCGAGTACGCCGCTACGACCTTCTTCAGAAGTTGCGCGATAGTCTTCCACTGGTCAGCCGGCACCGCTTGTTCAAGTATCCAATGCGCATACAGCCCATTGCCGGAACTTACGACAGAGGGGAACGGGAGCCCGGTTTCGCGGACGAACTTCTTCAGCTCGTCTGCTGCCTCTTTCTTGGTCTTCAAAGGCCACTTCTCCCCCACGTCGATGTCGAGGAAGAAGTTCTTGAGCTTAAGAGCATTGACCTGAGTCCTCATGCCCATACGTTTCTCTCCCTCTGCGAGGGAAGCATTTGCCTTTTTTGCTTCAGCGATCTTCGATGGGTCAAACGTAGCTTGCGCTATGTAAACTGTGTTTCCTGCATTATTTAGGGCGTTTAGCCTAGCCTTCGCCTCCCCGAGTTGATCATGAAAGAAGTGCCTAAACCCTCCTTTAGGGAGAGCCATTGCCACGCAATACAACCCTTCCTCTGGAAGGAGCTTTGATAGGAACATTTTTGCGCCTCCGCAGTTATATGAACCTATTCTACCTTCTTTGTTGCTGCGTTGGCAATAATTTTCCTAATGAGCGCCACTCGCGCACCTACCTTCAAGGAGTTCTGCAGGGGCAACATGCCGGCGTCGCACGCCGCATCGATGAGAGCGGCGAACTTCAACATAATACCCAGACGTAGGAAATCTTTGATATTCCCTCCGTCCTTCCACTTATATAAAGTCTCCCGGCTGATACTGGTGAGGCGTTGCACATCGACCATACTGATATCCGCCCGCTCTATCGCCTGGAAAATCTTCTCTACTTTCTCTTTGGTTGTCACTGGTCAACTCCCTTCTCCGCCCCTACGTAGGGGCGGAGGTCGGATTGTTTCTATGCTTCTTCGGCTACCCACTCGAAAAACCTGCGGGCTGCGGCCAGTACCTGCTCTGTCTCCGTGTTGCCATTTTCCGCGCATGATTGGACAGCGGCGTCCACGCACCGCATACGCATCTCTTGCCGCAGCATTCGAAAGGTTTCCTTCTCTGAATCAGTCAGCATAGCGGACTCCTATAGGTCGTCGAGCCCCAGCTCGTTAATGAAGTCTTCATCTGAGAATTCGGATGAGTCGTAGACCTCGGGTTTGTTTGCTGCTTGTGCAGCGAGCGCTGCTTCGGCTTCTGCCTTGGCTTTTGCATCAGCCTCGGCTTTCTTCTTGGCAGCAGCGAGTTTCTTCTTGGCTGCGGCCTCCGCCTTAGCTTTCGCCTCAGCTTCCGCTGCGGCCTTGCCATCTTCAAGGTCCAGGCCGAGATCATCATCCGCCGGAGGAGGTGCAGTCGCAGGCTTGGGCGGTGCCGGCAAAGCCGGAGCAGCCGCAGACACAGTGATCCCTCTGACGATGTCTTCTACTTCGACCGACATTGCCATTTCTTCGAGCTGCGCCATATGGTCTGGTTTGAGAAACCCGCCAAACTTGAAGACCAGAACGGGGTATGTCTGTGCAAGATCGAAACCCGCCAAAGTCTTGACTGTGCCAAGCGGTATGCCGCTGCCCGACAACTGTTTGACGTACAGGCCGAAGTTCTTCAGCGACGCTGGCGGCAGCTTGAACGAGTGGATTCCGAAGCCGGGCACGAATACTGCCAGAATCTTGCTGTCGGAACAGGCTTTGCCTTTCGTCGCGTTGCCGTTCTGGTCGGTACCAGAACCGAAGGCATTGTGCGGACAGGCTGCGCAGGTCTCTGATTGCTTAGAGGGGCTACTCAGGTCTGGGCGCTCACCGTCGTTGCTGAAGCAGTCCGGAGCTTGGAACGTATCGGCGTTCGGGTCGTACTTCCGGAGGTACCATGCTTTCTGCAGGGGTTTCTTCGCCCGCAGGATGATGATAGGCAAGTACTGGTTGTCGTCAGGTCCGTTGAACAGCTTGCTGGGAGGGAACGGTTTCTCCTCGCCGTTACCGTCCACCAAAGCAAACTTCGTGCCCATCAGCTTTATTCTCGCTGGAAACCCTGTGCCGATGCCGGCGGCTGCGTCCTCATTCGCCTGGCGAGCAAGCTCGGGATTGAGAATATATGCCGGAATTTCGGCCTTGCTCGGAATCATAAGTTCATTACTCATTTTCGTTTTCTCCTTGCGGTTTTGGTTCCGCCTCTAATGGGGCGTATCTTCTGAACTTGATTATTTTCCCTTCAGGTGGGAAGTTTTTCTCCACTGAGGGATCTTCGCTAAAAACTAATGACGTCCGTTCGAATGCGCTGACGAGTTGCGTCGAACATTTTTCCAACATCCTCGCAGTACATGCTTCGGCGAAGCTGATTACCGGCCTGTATTCCTCCTTTGGGTCCTCTTCTACCGTAGGTTCCTCGACCCCTTCGCATGCCATCTGGTATACAGTATTGCAGGTCCGACATAAATATTTTTCCCCGCCCCTGTAGTCCCAGTCATCCTGGTCTTCAAGGGTCTTTGCTCCACAATTCGGGCAGAAAAGCACGTCCTCCATTTCCTTACTCCTTAACGAAAATTTTCCGCCATTCTTTCGGGGGCTTGTCAAGCTCCAAGCTGGTCTCCCGAGATCTGGCGCCCGCGGCCTTGTTGCCATTGTCCAGTCTTGCATTAGAGTCGCGCTTAAACTCATAGAACAGATCGTTAATTTTTACTAAAAGTTCTTCCACTCGTTCCTCCTCACCCTCGATTAATCTGTACTACCCTCGTAGACGAGTACGACGTCCCTGGCGGAGGAGTCTGGCCGTCCTTAATGGCCTCGTCCACTGCGGTCTTCGATACTCGCTTCTCTAAAAAGTGGTTTCGCCCCTCCCAGTCCTCCTTAATCCAATTGACAAATTGTGTTGCGTCGGCCATCGTTGCCGACGTTCGCGTTTTGAAGAACGCGATGCCTATTCCTGTTTTCTTGAAACTCGTCAGCTTCAGCTTGTCAAGCTCCGACGTAAGCCACTGCTCGCGCTTGGCCTGCACCGCCTTCAGGTTCTCGACTTTTTCTTCGTAGATCTTCTTCTCCGCCTCAATGGCGTCTCGCGTCTTGATATACGCCGCTATGACGGCATCCGCCGTTATTACTTTCTTCGCCGGTTGCTCTGGCTCCGCCTTCGTTGCGTCCCTCCTATTGTTTCCCATCTGAGCCTCCTCGATTGCTACAATGTGAACCTCATTTATAAGGAATTTGCCTCGTCCCTCAGTTACCCAGTACGACCATTCGTTCTCATGCCGCTCCACGATCTCTGCGCTGCGGACACAGTCGAACGCCTCGTCCTTCTACCGGACCTTCGTTCCAGGGACGAGGAGGTGGTCCTGGCTCAGGTGGTCGAAGATCCTGAAGGGCGGCTTGACTGCTTCGGTTATCGCATCCATAAGTACTTTTTTCATCTCAGTACTTGCCTCCCTCGTATCTCTCCTCTTCCGAGAAGAGGATGCTTACGCATTCTTTGCAAATACAGGCCGGGTTGTACTCCCCCTCTGAGGCGTCGGAGACCAGGCAGGGCTTAGTTTTCCTACACCTGCAGCATGTAGCTTCTTTGACCTGAATTATGCCACGCCGGTTATACCCTCCGTCGAAACCTATCCGCATTCCCATCTTACCCTCCTCCACACTCCGCACCCGGTGCGACCCGCCCACTCCCGGAGGCAGGACATAAGCCCTATGCTTTCGCCGGGTGCGGAGTAAGAAATTATTTGTTCCTCATTTTCTTAATTGTAACCCGATTGACAGAGATAGTCAAGGGGTTTTTGTTAACTGATTTACTTTACTCGTAAGGTACTCCGATGTAGTCGAGTACTCGGTCCATGCCGAGGTATTCCATACAATACTTGTGCAGTTTAGGGTGGGTGTACTTCAACTTTACAAATCTTGGCTCCTTCTCCTGCATACAGCCAAACGCACAGAATACGCACCCCGTGCGGTCGTAGCCCATATTGTAGATAGATGAGTAAGGTATCCCAGCGGTCAAGCATCTCCAGATATCGTGCTCTGTCCAGATAGATAGTGGTCTGGACATAAGTTTCTTTTTGTCAAATATATTACAGCCTGCGGTCGCGTAACTTCTAGCCCTCGCTCTGCTGTCACATGCCATAACCCCGACCACTGGTACTGCGCCGCTCTCTTTGTTGAACGCTGCGATCGGACGCTTCTTCATGCAGTCGCAACATTGTTCGCTTATCTTGAACGGCGCGTCTACTAGATAGTGATATTTCTTCGGGATCACTCCTACAGTCTGCACCTTTCCGGAGGTCGGGTTTACCCCGCCCCAAAGCCGGAGCCTTCGCTGATCCTCAGACTTGGTGTTTCGGTATCTCGATACCGCCATCGCGACTTCCTTGCTAATTACTGGGTACCCGTACTTCCTTATCACATCTCCAAACAACATCTTAGGCTTCAGCCACACTACGTTAGGGACAGTTCGCACAAACGACGTAACCTCTGGGAACTCAAGACCAGTATTGACGAATACTGCAGGAACTTCCGGGTACAGTTGGCGCACCAGATGCAGGAGCACAGTAGAATCTTTTCCTCCGGAGAATGAGACGTATACTTTACCATCCCAGGCTTCATACCACTCCTGGATTCGCTCCCTTGCCCATCTAATTTTAGTTGTGATGGGCAGCGCTTGGCTGGTCGTTATATCGCAGTGGGCGAGACTCATTCCTTCACCAACTCCTCTTCTTGGAAAGTTCCAAGACAATATCCTGATACCGCCCATTGCCTTCAAGGACGGCGTAAGCCCTCTTCTCTTCAGAGGTCGCATATATCCAAGCGATGTCGATCTTCGCTGTCTGCCTGCTCCCATCGGTCCGGGCGTTGGCCTGCTGATACTTCTCCGACTTGAGGTACGGCGCATACCAGATGGAGAGGGACGCCGTTGTTAAGTCCAGGCCGTGGGCCATGCAGTCCGGGTGGCAGAGAAGTATCCAAGGATTCTTCAGGGACCGGAACTCTCGGAACACTTGTGTTCTCTTCGCCGGAGAAACGTCGCCGTTGACGACTGCTACTGACCATCGCTTTCGCAACTCCGTTGCCAATGCCTCAAGGACGCCGGTAAACGGGACGAAGACCAAAACCTTCTCATTGTTCTCCTCAATCAGTTCTTCGAGGACTGAAAGCCTCGGGCCGAAGTCAAGCCTGGCGATAGAGCCGTCTGCAGCATATGCCACGCCTGCGCTGATTTGAATAATTTTTGATAATAAATTCGCGGCGTTAACCGCTGTAACCATCGACCCCCGGATGTCCGTCGCTGCCTGATTGACGATTTGTCTATACGCCTTGTGCTGCTCCTCGGAGAGCTGCGCTCGTCGCTCGATGTAATAGGGCTCCATATCGGTGCAGACCGTTCGCTCGAAGCGGATAGACGGGCTGAGTATGCGCGCTACGCTCTGAGCTGAGTCCTGCTTCGGTACCCACTTGAACTGGGAGACCTGGAGCATGGTCTCCTGTTTCCAAGCAGTAAAATGCCCTTTCAACTTCTCCGGAGTAATGAGCTTACTCTGGCCGAAGGCGTCGGTCGGGCCAGTCGGCGTCGGCGAGCCTGTGAGACCCCATGCTGCCCGCGCTATCCCCTGCCGGTTAAGAACCGTGTTCAAGGGTTTCCAGAGGGTCTTGGCCCTGCTATTCCTCATCGTGGCGACTTCGTCAATGATGACAAGATCGATATCGGGGCGAGCCTGCAGCTCCTGCTCAAGGAGCCTTACTCCGTGATGATTGATGATATAAAAATCGTAGGGCTGCGCCAGCAGCGCGAGCCGCTTCTTCCTGCCGCCGTGCAGCACCGCGAAGGTCCTGAGCGGGAATGACTCGAAGATGTTTGTCTGCCAGACGTCCCAGAGGGTGGAGAGTGGGGCGACGATCAGTGTTCGTTTGACCTTGCCGGCCATGCGGAGGTAGTCTGCAGCCCATAGGGCGCTGAGCGTTTTTCCCGTTCGCATCGCCGAAAGGCAATAACATCGCATATTGAGTGTGAAGAACTCGGCAGTATCAACTTGATACCATCTCGGCGTGTACCTCCCCGGCCAGTCGTATTGTGTCCTGATCGGCGACGGCGCCTGCATCCCGAGATTATTCAGGATCTTCGCACTCTCCAAAGTGTGCGGTATGGCTACGTAGTGGCCGCCGTTGATCATTGCTTCTTTCAGAAGCGGGAAGACTGCGCGAAGCTGCCCGACATTGTCGGCCCGAAGGATGAGGTGGTTCTGGACTACTCGAACCGAGGTCACGCGACCTCCCTCGCCCAGACATGATCGCAATCAGGACATTGCCACGCAGCAGTCCAGTCATGCTCCATGTCGTATATCCCTAGCTGCCTCCCCCATCTTCCTGAGGTCTTTGTCGCCCCGTACAGCGCCGCTGTCTCCAGCGCGATCTTTTCATCGCCGTGCATTGCGAGGAAGGTTTCGTATATCAAGTCCCCTTCCAAGTTCGATTTACAATTAGGACAGATCATCTTTCCTCCTCTCCCTCTGCTGCAGCCGTTGAACCTGTTTCCGGAGCTTATCATTCTCCTCAATGAGTCTGAACACACTGCTAACAGCTTCCTTATTGCCTAAAAATTCCGAGCCGATCAGCTCATCCGATTTATCTGCAAACAGGAATACCACGTTGGCACCTGAACAACCTCCGCCCTTCCAGTAACGATTGAAGCAGGAACCAATCTCAAGCCGTCCATCTTTCGCCGGCCAAATATTCGCAAATATGTGTCTCATATGTTACTCCTTCAACCAAGCCTCGAAGAGGCTCAAACTCTCCTCCCCGTCGACGACGAAGACAGCGCCGCCGGAGTCGGCTATTGCTGCGATCTGCAGCGCTTGAAAACCTGATGGCTTCTTGCCTGGCGCCTTTGCTTCGATAGCGAAGAACCTCCCCTTGTAGTGCCCTATTACGTCAGGCACTCCTCGCACTGACATCACTCCCTGCACTGCAGGATACCACCACCCTGTCGCCTTCGCAAACGTCCCGGCCTTGGTCGCCGCCTGAATGTCGTACTTGGCGAGGAGGGCGTAGATTGTTTTTTTCGTTGCTCCTTCCGGTGTAGTGCTCATCCTGCCTCCGCTGTTTTGTGGTGATCGTAAATAGTTACATTGTATTTAGCGCTTAGCGCCTCGCATATTTCGCGCTTGTAGGAGAAATCAACGATGTAAAGCACCCTTATCCCCTCCAGGATCTCCGGAACCGGCTGCGAGTACTGGACCTCGATGTAATTAGCTCGGTCTCCGAGCTTCAGCCAGATTGCAAAACGCAGAAGCGAAGCCGTCTGCGTCGGCGTGGTAAAGCACTGTTACTTCTTTCATTTATTCCCTCCTGCAGAGTCAATCTCCGCGTTGATGACGGCGTTCTCTGCCCGCCGCTCACTGTCTGCCCTCTCCCAGAAGCGAAGCATCTCGCCGTAAAGTTCGGCCTGCTCGTCAACTATGAAGTGCAGTACCTGGAACCTCGGTTTGTCAAACTTCCCTATGGGAAGGACAATTTCCATCTCAGTTATCCCTGCGTCGGGATCATATTCCATCCTTAACTCGGCTTTAAGCTCCATTTAATTTCCTCCCATCATCTTTTTCAAGGTCTCGTTCCGATCCAAGGGCTCGGCGCGCTCCGGCTTCTTCGCGTGCTCGAAGAACTCATCTGGAAACTTAGGCGGCACCTGCTCTTTTGGCGGTGCTGGAAGAAAGGCGGCGCAATATACGTATCCGTCCTCCTCTTCTCTCGGTTCGAAGATGTCGTACACCGCGTCCGCCGGAGCGAACCGGTAGGCCACAAAACGCTTGCACTTCTCGGCAAGCGAGCATCGTTCGTTTTCACATAGATGTATGCTCATCTCCCACCGCCCTTCCCGCAGTGCGGGCACGTTCCTACGGAACAATAGTTTCGACAAAGCCCACTTGGGCGAGGGGGGAAGGACTCTTCCGTCCAGGATGTTTCCATCCTCCGAACCCAGCCGAAAATCTCCTCCCAGAGTGAGGGGATTTTCGGCTTCTTAAAGACCTCGCCTGTAGCGGCGGCATGCTTCAGCCAGATGTACCGCAGGTTGAACTGCTCCAGCTCTGGATAGAGCAGAGAGACAAAACAGGCATTAATTTTCAGTTGGAGACTATTCTCTCGGATGCCGCCGGTTTTCCAATCGCCCACAAAGCAGTTCTTTCCTTTGTGGGCGAGCACATCGATCTGGCAGCGCCCGTAGGCGTCCTTCGCGAACCATTTGACAAACTTCATATCTCGGTTTATCGCAAGCTGCTTCTCGGTAAATATCTGACCTCCTGCGGCACAGGACTCAATCACTCGACAATATTTCTCACCTCGGGTGTATCCTGCGGGGAGAGGAGTCTTGCTCTGCAGCCGCTCTTCGAGCATCTTGTGCTCTAAAGTGCCTTGGCGCATTGCTTCCGTCTCTACGTAAGGGACGGTCTCGTAGAAGCGCTTAGCGCCGTAGCTCATCGGGCAGTTGATGTAGTCGCTGATCGCCGACGGGGACCAAGAAAAATTCTTACCTCCAGCGTTTTGAGGGATCATTCATCCTCCCCTCTGCACGCACACAGCGCTCTCCAGTTTGCGACTGCTCTGGATGTTTGGTATGCGAGCTTCGCCTCCAGCTCTTTTACGTCCTCGAACAGTACGTAAGCCCCGTCAGGAGTCTCGCACATCTGATCCTCCCACGGCACCATTGGTGGTTCATATCTCTTCATTTCAGTTCCTCCTTGAATAAAACCCGATTCCGAGTGGCCCTTCTCGACGATACCTGGCAATTCAGGTCTGATGGTGCGCTCGTGCCGATTTGTCCGTATTCTTCCAACGGCGAGCAGGTAGGCGTTCCCGGTATTTTTTACTTCCCTAATTGTAACCCGACTGACATTAATAGTCAAGGGTTATTTGTTTCCCCACTTCTCCAAATCCATCAAATCTCCCCACGATGTTCCGATCTTGGCGTCGAATGGGAACATAATTGGAAGGTCGACGCCCCAAGCCTTTTTGTACGGCAAGGCTGAAAGCCTATCGCGGAAAACTTCTGCTGCCTTCAGTGCTCTGTCCTCCGGGAAAATGAAAAAGAGTCCATCATGCAACTCATAGTAAAAATACCCTGAAAACTCAGGAAGAAGGTTGCGTGCAATCGCCATCGCTAGATACTTCTGATCTCCGCCAGTCCCTTGAATCGGGTAGTTGATGGATGTACTCTCCATAGCCCAAGCATCTCGACCTGCCCAACTTCCTTTGAGCTGTACTCTCCTACCGGCGAAGGTCTCGGCGTAGCCGAGCCTCTTGCACTTCTCGATCTGCCGCCCCCAGTAGCCACCATTCCGCTCTCGCGGCAGCCCCCCGACGCCGACATAAGAGGTTCGGTAGATAGCCTGCGTCCGCTGGATGAACGCCTCGTCAACATCGAGTTCATAGTCAATTCGAGCTTTTGTTGTGGCAGTTCGGGCACTTACCCTATACTGATAGGACAAATTACAGAATTTCCCGCACTTACGCTCATTGGCAGCTTCAACATCTCCGTCTTTTACTCTTTGCACAAGGTCTCGATAGTCACATGATGCTACTTGTGCTCCCATATACCCGTGTGCGTCCTCTCCAGGAGCGCAAAGCGAGAGCATTGTCTCATCGCCGGAGGCGACCGCCATCCAACGAAACTCCTGGCCTGCTGCGTCGAACTCGGTGAGTACATAGCCTGGAGGCGGCATTATCAGCCTGCGGTATTCTTTCCCTCTCTTCCACTGGTGGAGAGCTACGCCGACAGGAACTTCGACATTCTTAGTGATGATCTGAAGACCGTTTTTCTTCGTTGTCTTCTCGAACTGCCTCGACGCCTTGTCGGAACTTCCATAGGTAATACGTGAAGTATACGTCGAGAAGATTTTTGCCTGTGGCCTGACTTTCCCGTCTCCATTGTATGCAAGACTATTAATTGTGCCGATGGCGTACTTCTTTCTGTTGTTCTTCGCCTCCCGCAACTCTTTCAAGAGTTTCGCCCTTGGGTCGATGAAGGCCAGATCGAACAAGGCATACTTGTCGGTCGAAGGATCTCCGGATTTTTTGGAAAACCTGTCAGCCATGAGCCCCCAATTCTCATAAAGAAGTTTTTGCAGTTGTTTCGGACTCCCGAGGTTTATCCCCCTGACCTCTGGCGAGGTTCGAAGAAGCTCCCGATATGTCCTAATTGCGTCATCGGCAAGAGAGTTTGCGAGCTGCCTGGCGGCGCCGTCTGCTGAGTTTATTCCGAGAACTTTTGTTTTCGCAATGAGTGGTATGCACCTTGCCTCAATAAGTGCGATCCGCCGCTGCCCTTCATTCAACATCCCCCAGAACTTCTCAGCCAACTTCAGAGTCCAGTAGGCATCTTTCTTGTTACGGTGTAACAGGAGTTCTAAACTTTCCTGATCTACAGCCTGAAAATCTTTGAAATCCTTGAACCCTGCCTCTTGCGGATAGAACTCATACATTGCCGACTCAAGAGAATACGACTTCCTTTTCGCTCTTGGAATATCTTCACCCTCCGGCTCGACTACAGCGTGCCGCCACAAAAGCATAGCGTCCAACCACTTCGTTTTGAAAACAACCTCCTCAAGGCCGATAGCGATGCACCACGCTGCGTCGAATGCTACGTTCCACCCTACTACATAGCTATCAGTCCTGCCTGCGTACAGGAGCATGTTTCTAACCTTAAAGAGGTCAGGATATAGACTCCCCCTCATTTCTTCGCCTACGGCAATACTGGCGGCCTTAATCTTTGCTTTGCCGGTCTCAGCTCGAAAAGGTTGAAGGGCGTACTCAGGGAGGTCTCCTTCTGTCTCAAGGTCGAAGCCTACGGCCTTCGGCAAGCTCATCGCTCCTCCCCAACCTCAACGAAAATAAGAGGCTCGCCAAATCCATCCGATTCTCCTCCATAACACCAAGGGAGCGAGGAACAGAGCAGCATTTTACCCTCTCCCGCACATCCCCTGCACGAGCCGTCGTCGCTTGTTTGCGCTTCGTATTCCTTACCAAGTACCTTCATTTTTGCGCCTCCTCTTCTAGTGTTAACTGTTGCCAAGCTGCGTTGCCGCGGGTCATGTTGATATTTTTAACCCGGTCGAGCAGGTGGGGATGGGTCATCCCTAGTGAGAGCATCTTGCAGTAGAAATTGCCGGGGCGCGCGTAACCGCATATCCGAGATAATTCTCGTACTGTATACTCCTGACCGTCGTCGCAGAGATACCGAGCGGCTCGGATGCCTTTGATCTTCATTTTCTTGATGATTATCATTATCTAAGATACTCCTGTAAGTCTTCTTTATCCAACTCGTAGACGTCAATATCAGCTTGGGGAGGAGTAACCGCCGTGTCCCCTGGAATGTTCCGTGATGTCCCAAGTTTTAGGTTCAACAGGACACATTCCCCTTTCCGGTATCCTAGCGAAACTCCGTCCCCACCTTTGTGTTTATCTACTTTGATATAGAAAGAGCTGTTATAGTTCAGGTATGTACCATACTTTAATTCGCCTACTCTTGTTTTCCATCTTGGTCCTCCTCCATGCACAGGATAAT
>Ga0209518_1001396_pt1 | contig 26019 bp, 46 predicted proteins | sample RifGroB1_FD_183993 | JGI IMG/M metagenome (GOLD analysis project Ga0209518, IMG submission 183993) | Groundwater microbial communities from Rifle, Colorado, USA - Groundwater B1 (SPAdes) (version 2) | ecosystem: Environmental > Aquatic > Deep subsurface > Groundwater | place: Rifle, Colorado...
AAAAGCAAAAGGATCTATTTCATATGTTTGAAGTGTTTCTGGTTCATAATTTACCGCAAGCGCTGCGTTTGCTATAATGATTGTTGAATATCCCCATGATGTGCTAAATTCTAATATATTGTTTGGTCTTATTTTTTTAATCATTGAGAACATAAAACTCTTTTCAAGATCATCAATTTGCCCATTCATTTTATGTCTTGGCAAATTGCACGCATTGTAAAAAAAAGTTTCATCAATGTTTAATGATTTAAAAAAATCAAGATTTGTAAATTGCATACTATCTACTTTCCTTTAAAATACAAACCCAAAAAAATCTATATCTTCTTTGTACATTTGTTCAACCTTGGTTTTATTTTCTAAAGAATAATAATGTCTATAATCTTTATGGTTTGTTTTATTTAAACGTCTCATATCCTTAGCTGGCCTGTTTAGAATTATAGAAACTTTATTAATCATATTTTCGTATTGTTCAAATCTAAATATTTCATTTACGACCACCTCATTGTTAATGCAAATAAACTCTTTTTGAGGAATAAATAAATTATCTATCGCCGTAGAAAGAGTAGGCTCATAAATGTCCCTTGTTTTCCATTTTTCAAGATAAATTGAAATTTCATTTATAAATTTATCAAAAGAAGAAAATCTATCACTTCCGCCATATTGAAAATAAATTGAAACCAATCTATCAAAAATATTCCTTACACAGGTAAAAGTATAAAAATTTTTTAAATTTTCTTGCCGTATGAGATTTAAATCAATTAGATTTTTAATTGTGCAATGAGCGAGTATATATGTTAACTTATCTTTTTTATAATAACCACCTAAATTTTCTAAATCACATTTTGATTTTTTACCAAAAATTTTTGTTAAGCTTGTTCCTCCTGTACGTGGAATATGAACAAAAAAACATTCGGGAGATAAAAATGGCATTGCATTATCTTACCTTAACATATTGTGGGATTAGTTTTGGATGATATTGCCCTGGATGGCAAATATCTGGATATTTAGATTTCCATTTATTAATAAAATACTCATATGGAACGTTGCTATCTTTATCTACGGTCTGCTGTGAATTTGATTTGCCCTGCAAATGATATACAAGGGAATTATAAACCATCCAAAATTTACGTACTCCAACATCATATGCTGTTTGAACTAGGTCATCATCAGTACAATAACTAAAATAATTGGAATCAACACCTCCCATTCTATTCCATAATGAACGATGTAGGAAAAAAGGCATGCGGTGACCAGTGACAATGCTGCTATCTTTATATTCTTTGAAATCTTCCAAAAGTTTTTTTTCATTAAATTCATTCCATTCTTTTCCGTAATTCTTTATAATGTGAAAATCTGTATGGCCCTTTGTAGGTTCAATGCTGCGCGAGCAAAAAAGAAAAGAAGCAGGTGGTAGATTTTTGCATGCATCTAATAATGCCATATCCCATCCTGGCATAAAGTACATATCAGTGTGCGGCAAATAAAAATAATCTCCTGTAGCAACCTTTGCACATTCATTTAATGCTTTGTTTAACCCAACATTTTTACCATCACCAATAATCTGTATATAATTGTTTGTTCTCATGCACAAATCTATTAATCCAGTCCCACAAGCTCTTTTCAGTATCATTCCGTTACTACCGTTATCATAAATTATTAACTCAGTATTGGTAGTATTTTTCCAAAATGATTTAAAAAAAACCTCAAGAAGAAGTTTTTCAGATTTATACGCAGGAAGAAGGATAGATATTTTACAGCTCATCTTCGTTTTTAATTTCACCAAGCCCAGCCAATTTGTTTAAATAATTCCAATCTTCTTTTGTCATTTCTGAACTTTGGAGCTTCTTGGCCAATTCATCATTCTTGCATGAAGAGCTTATGAAGCAATCCTTGTGAAAATAATATGCATGTTTTCTTGTGTGACCAATAGTCAAACGATCACCAAAATTACAGCCACTTGTATCGTATGTATTAAAAACCTGTCCTAAATTTGCAATGGCTATTAATTCTTTATCTTTTATTTCTTTATTGCAAGAGAAACAAATAACAAAATGTTGTCTCCAGTTTGGTATGCTTATGTTTGCTGGTGTCTTTGTCATATAATGTCCATATCAACAACTTCAAGTTCTGCAAATTTATCAAGGAGATCGGAAAATATAAGAATTCTATTTCTTGGAAAATCTTGATCCCTATAAACATCAAATCTATTAAAAAAAGAGCCCATAAGCGTTTCAGCCGATAACGGTACATCATTTTTATCAACTAACATATCACCCTTCTTATTATAAAGAAAAAGAGGTCTGTAAAGAACCGAACATTCACATATTGTTGCAACATCTGGAGAAACAACAACATTAAAATGATTTCCCATTTCCTCTGTATTCGCGGCATCAATAATGGTCTCGTGCATGCATTCATACCATTCTCTTACGGTTCCAGGAAATTTATAACCCTGCATATTGGCTTCATTTCCAGTTCTCTTATTAACAAATTTTCCTGGTTTTCGTGACCAATACCACTTCTCACATTTTCCTAAATTAATATAAAGTTTTTTTAGATCTACGAGTCTCATAATATATTCATTCTCCTTAACTTAGCTTTATCCCATAATTCGCTGTTTGGGTGTTCTTTATGAAACCAGTCCCATTTTTCTTTTGCGTCTTTGCGAAAATATCCTTTAATTTCAACCCATTTATTCTCGTTGACAAGACATACATCAGGACGATAAGTTCGTTGATTGTCTGGAAGGTGAAATATTTTTGATTGCCAACTATATTCAATCTTATTTTTATTTAAGAATTCAACAACCTTCTTTTCCCAAGAACCTTGGCAGACAAGTTCTTCATTTGTTTTCCAATGATAAAGAATATATGGATTATTAATTTTTTTAGCTTGTTTGATTGCTATATCATTATCAAAAATAGGATGTCCATTATATTTTTTATTCCAAGTATTTTTAATTTTTAGCTTTACGATTTCATTTTGTCCTGGATTGTTCGTGGTCATTCTTAAAGATTGACATTTCGGACACCAATGTTTTCCGCGAATGACACTTCTATAAGAAGCCAACCAAACGTGTCCTAGCGAACACTTCCACTTTAGCTTATTATTTATGTTCATAAATTCTTGACTTAAGAAGTCACCACCCTTAGTAAGGGCTTTCTTTGTGCATTCTTGTATTTTTTTATTACACCAGCATTTTTCACAAAAATCAGAAAAGTTGTTTTTGACATAATCATAACTTTTGAGATCTGTATGACCGCAAACTCTTTTCCACTCAAGCTTTTCTCTATATGAGACATATTGAGGAGAAACTAAAATTAAACTTTTTGTTGAGCCTAATTCTGAAATCTCTTTAAGAGTTGGTTTGTTAAACATTTTTATGTTCTTTTATCCAATTTTCCATAATTTTTGGTTGAGATTTATTTAATTTAAATTTATATTTTACTTTATCTGAATCTTCGCCACCTTGATTTTCTAATTTATTAGCAAGTTGCTTTACTTGTTCTTCTGTCTCTACTCCTGGAAATCTTTCCATAGATTCTTTTTGATAAAGCAATCCCCACATTTTATCCCAAACCCCGCCCCTTTTCAGCTGTTTTATCTTTCTAGGAAGATCAAACCAACTATAATGATAAACAGAAGGTACTTTTTCAAATACCTCATTTATTCCTTCTGCGTATGCATTATGCATGTGGAGTCTAGCTAATTCAATTTGTTCATTATAAAAACCAACATGCGGTAAAGGTTCGTATGTCATAGTGTTGACATAAGTACAACCATCGCACATTCCTTCTTTTGCAAAAACCTTTCCAGTTTTTTCGTTAGTAATTCTTGCATATTTGTTTATAGCGTGCGTGATTTCAGGCTTGTTGCGTGACATTCTGTGCTTCCACGCATGCCTTCTACCAGTGACTTCGCCTTTATCTGACCACAATTCAATTATAGGCAAATGAAGGATATCGTGTGTCTTTGGAAAACGCTTTGTAATGAGCTTAATACGCTCGTAGTCATCTTCATGAACAACTTCGTCGCAATCCATCTGCCAAAGATATTCATTTTCACACACCGCCCTCGCGTATGCTTTTTGCATACCATCAATTCCTGGCTCTTGCCAATCAAACTGATTTTGGTAAAGTTTTACCCTTTGGTCTTGTTTTGAAAGTTCCTTAAGCTTTTCGTATGTACCATCGTCAGAGCATCCATCCATAACAACCACTTCATCACAAAATCCAAGCATACTTTTTATACATTCTTCAAATGGGTAATTTACTGCATTGTACGTGGTCGTATATCCACTTATTTTTCCATATACTCTCTTATATTGAAAATCTTTATTTCTCGTTAACATTATTCGTATTCCCTTAATAGCTTTTCACATGCTTGAAAAACTTCTTTTGGATCAATTTCATTTATTGGTGGATTCTCTGGATTCTTCGCGCATTTATTTTTATAGCACGCTTTATCGCGGCATCCAGTCAACCTTTCAGATTGCAAAAGAATATATTTTGCTTTTTCTTTATTTTTGACCCAAGGTCCCGTACTGGCGGCATAACTGCATCCAAATAAAGCAACAAGTGGTACATTTAATGCTGCCGATAAATGCATGCTAAATGTGTCTGGTGATAAGTGTAACATACTCTTTTCCAAAACGCAAGCCAATTGTTGATAATTTGTTTTTCCACGAAGGTCAACATCAACATTCTTTAATTCTGGTTCATCAGCGCCACCAACTTGGACAATCATAAGCTCTGGATAAAGATCCTTGAGATTGTTTAAAATTTCTTGCCAATCATCATATCGTCTTCCTTCCCACTGGCCTTTCCCTGAGGTTGTGTGAATTGTCATATATGGATTGCACAAAAATGTAGAGAGACCATTTTTCATTTCTACAGAACTTTTTAAAATAGAATCATCTTTTTCAATATAATAATCACCAAGCTCAGATTGGCAATGATTTGCGTATTCTTCGGCTAATAGACGACCCTGCCCCCTACGAACCCAATTGCTAAAATTATAATGTGTTGCAATGTTTGGTGTAAGCGCCAAATCAAAAACATCTTCAAGAAGCTCCAAATGTATCATGGTTTCATTCCAAGGAATTATCTTATAAACATTTGGATTTCCCTTCAGAATGTCGGCATATTGTGGCTGTGTAACAAAATAAATTTTATGGTCTTCTGGTAATTCTTTCTTTAGACCATCAATGACGGCAGTACTAACAAAAACATCACCAGCAGACATAGGCATAACATAAACAACGTTATAGCTATCAGGAGTATCAACAAATGAAGCTAGATGTTCTTTTGGATTAATTTGTGCAGCAGTTTCTTTTAAAATATTTTGTTTTACCGTCATCAAAAATACTTCGCTTACGTTTTTTAAAGAAAAATTATCTCTTATTTTTTGACCAAGGTCTTTGGCCCATTCTTTTGGCTTATCGTAAGAGGAAACAATTTTTCTCATTCTTTCTTTAACGTCATTTTCTTTTACATTTGCCCACTGTGATCCCTTAATCATAACATCTTGCCAAACAGCAGAACCTGGGATCTCTTTCATCTCGTATTCAAGTGGAATAAATTTTCCAAGCTTCAAAAAATCTAAATGACCAGACCAGTTTGTCGCCATAACAGGAAGATCACACGCGGCAGCTTCTAGAAGCGGCAATCCGTATCCTTCGCCATGTGTAAGTGATATTAATGCTTTTATTTTTGGATGATTATATAATGCAGCCATTTCATTTTCAGATAGACTTCCGTGAACCAAATAAATTGGTGGAACTTCTTCAGATTTATAATTTGATTTTATTTCTGCCAATTTTAATTTAATATGCATATAATCCATTACTGAATTTTTAACCATATTGGTCTTTAATACGAGGCCAACATCTTTTCTTCCTCTGAACTCTTCAATAAAGTATTTTACAGTAAGAGCAATATTTTTACGATCTTCTCCATATCCTCCATTGCCCCATTGTCCTACGCATAAAAAATTAAAATCTGATTCTATATTTAATTTATCATAAAAATCTTTTGCATATAATGGCTCTTCTGTCCATTTTATATAAGATGGATTTACTCCTTCTGGGCACACAACAATAGGTTTTGTAAATCTAAGTTGTCCTGTTTGCCCTTGTGGATTTTGCCAATCAACAATTGTTTTGCAAAGAACATCTCTACTGTGTTCGCTAGGAACAATAATGAGATCCATTTGATTACATTTTTCAATCCAAACATGAGAAACTCTGTCTGTTTCTACAATTGCCGAAACACCTATATTAAACTTACCACGTCTACTAAATTCGTTTGGTATGCTAAGATCAATAAAAAGATCCCAATTTTCATTATTGGAATGTTTGGCAATCATGTATTTTTCAATACATTTTTTAATTTCTGGAATGGGATATGTAACATATGAACATTGGCCCCAATTTATAGATTCGCAGGACAAATCAAACAATGGGTCGTTATATAATGCTTGAAATATTTGTCTAGAATGGCAACCATATCCCGATTGTGTCTCTAGTGGCGACCTGAACAATGTTCTAATTTTCATTATATTTTCTCAAATCTGATTCTGTTTGAATATCCTTTTTCTTTAAATTCTTGTATTTTTCTTTCTATAGCATTATCCCACGATTTTATCATATTATCAATCTTAAATAAATTTCTGGCATGCGCAGCGCATTGTTTACCGAGTTCTTCTCTTTCTTCCTTTGGCATGTTATACATCCTAAGATAAGCATTTAACATATCTTCATCAGTACATCTACAATCAAAAATATAGGGTATTTGTTGACTTCCAGTTAATGATTTTGTTTTTGGAAGAATTGATACACCAAATTCTTTTCCAGTGGCCTCATCATAATTTTGATCCTGCAACCCGCCTGTACGAACAGAAATTACTGGAGTACCACACATCAAACTTTCAGCGCTGGAAAGCCCAAAGCCCTCATTGTTTGAAATATTTATTGTTGTATCTGCAATGTTATAAAACGCAGCCATCTGTTCTGGAGGAACAATCTGATTTGAAAATGCTATTTGGTCTGGTTTTACATCTAACATTTTACAAACCTCAATAAGATTAGCTCCTTCTTGATCAAACGGATTGGTATGCATAAGAAGAAATGCTTTATCTTGACCAACCTTATTTAATGTTTCTTTAAAAAATCTAATAACATCTGAGGTCATTTTTCTACGAGCATTACGAGAGTTATAAAAATAGACAAATTTGTCTTTATGTTCGGCGAGGATTTCTTCTTTCTTTTTTAAAATTTCGTCTCTTGTAAATGGTTTAAAAATGTCTCCATTAACTGCGTGGGGAATATATTCAAAGTCCTTATGACCCAATTTTTTTACAATATCGTATGTTAATTTACTAATACATCCTACAAAGTCACATGATTCATAAAATCCTTTATTATATTGCGGAATTGGTTTTTCGTCCCAAACGTGGTAGTATAACATAGGAATATTTCTATCTCTTATTTCGTCGCTCATTTCAGCAAGCCATTGATAAAATCTTGGATCTGTCATGTAAAAAATTGCATCTGGTTTTTCTAATTCTAGGAGTTGTCTAATTAGATTTGGATCACCGTAGCCATTGACTGGAAATATTACCCAATCATCGCCATATTCTGTTACTTTTTGTGGTCTATAATCTTGATGTTGCATAGCTCCACCAAGACTTCTAAATTGATATTTGCCAGTGCGCAGTAATCCTTCAATTATGTATCTTGTTTGGGTACCTACGCCCGATGCTACAAGAGGGTGATCACTAAGTGTTAGTACTTTGTACTTACCCATTTTATTTCTCATTTAACAATTGATCATTATATTCATCAATCAATTTTTTTAATTCCTGTCTACGTGTCAATGCAGATTTTGCCTCTTCTAGAGAAGAAAACGGCCCGAGGCGGCATATCATAGGCATCATAGATATGTAAACATCTTCACCAGCCTTTAATACATTTCCAAGTTCATTATGAACCCAAAATACCTGACCACCTTCAATTATTTCCTTCCATTCATCCATTGTTTTTTCCTTTATCATTGGTGTATGTGTATGTATCCATCATCGGCACAGCAGCCAAACTTTTTTCTTTATTTTGCACCGCCAAAGCTTCATCTGCACTTACAAATGATTTTACATCAACTTTCATTTTTTTTAATTTAAGTTTGCGTGAGGATTTTAAAAGATCCTTCATTTTATCGCGGTACTTGTTCTCATCTCTGGTCCTAGCATATAAATCATTTGGTGTCTTTTTACCATTTGCCACACCAGCTAATTCAGTCCAACGTTTATATATTGCATCTACGTTGCTTATTTTTTGTATTTCTAATTTTGCCTTATCACATTTTTCACACACAAGCAAAGTGTATGTTTTAATACTTGTTTCTGTGTAATCGTTTGTGCAGCTTAATGAATTGTAATTGTGTCCTTTAAATAAACATTTTAATCTTTTAAACATTGTTTGCTCCGCAAATATGGGATCCTGATATATAAATGTTGCCACTGACATATTCACGCACAAAGAGATTCATTGCGTCCTGTAGGCTTTTGCCATCTCTATTTTTGAGAATATATTCTAATTTTATGTAATCAGATTCTTCAATGCGCGACGCGAGCATTTTCATTTTTTGAAATCCAACTTTTCTTTTTCTTCCCATATTTGTATACCTTTATAATAAGTATACAACTATATTACAAAAGGTAGAAATATTTGTTTTAATGTGAAAGACATACCATATTTAATAATATGAAAACATTTAAGAAAATATTGACAGAAGCAGTACCCAGACCAGGACAGGTACCGTTAGGTGGGGTCTCTTCTGGCGATGCCAAAATACACGTTCCTGGAGTTGGTATTTATACGTATGGTTCTTTAAAAAAGAATGTTATTCAGAAATTAGAAGATATTGTTCAAAATATGCAACGAGATAATTTTATAATTGGCGATTCTCAGTTTAGGCTTGTAGCGACCATGTACAAGGCATTACAGCAACATGCCGAAGGGAAGTAAAATTATAATAATTTCTTGTTCCTACAGTGTGGTGAATTCAAAAATACACAAGGATGCTTTTCTCCATACTTACGGCAGCTAAAAAAATCCTTTACAAATAATCTATTATTTATTGCAGTTAACGCATTTTCAAGCCATTCTAAAGCATTTTTTATTTTTACAGATCCAGAAGTAATTCTGACCACATTTACTGGATCTTTAGAATTGACATCTTTTTCCAGAACAATGAAATATGTTTCCAAGTTTTCTGGATTCATCTTATTCTCAACACAATAGAAGTGCTTATAGAGCACGAGCTGATAATCTTTATATTTGTCTTTGTAGCGCGTAAAAGAATAGGCAGAATCAGATGTTTTTAAATCTATAATAACAATTTTTCCATCTTCTTGCTCTAGAACTATATCAATGAATCCTTTAAACTTTTGATTCCATCGCGCGCTGCTTGCTTCTGATAATCTTTTCTCGACCTTCAAAATTTTATATTTTCCAAATTGTTTTTTGAAACATTTTTTTATGTTTGAAAATATTTTCGTTGCGCTGCCAGAAAGAGGGAGAGAATCATTTAATTTATAAATACCACAAAACTTTTTCCACTTTCTTTCAAAGTCTTTTGTTGCAGCCTTTATTGTAAGCTTGTCTTGCAATATATCTTGACAACCTTTATGAACATATTGACCAAAAACGGTATCAACAGTATTTTTCCAGGGTTTTAAACGATCTATATTGACCAATTTATAATAAAAACTACAGAGTTGCCAGTCGGACAAACCAGAGTAGCTTATTGTATTTACTATCGGAAGTTTTTCATTCATAACGCCTTCTAGTTTATAGATTTTATAAAATTGTCTGTACTGTCCATACCTGTGATCTCTATCTGTTTATCAACATCAATAAAGACACCCTTAAGAACCCTCATTAGTTCATTATAGTCTATTCCTTCACCAGGGTGTGAAATATTAGAAAATTTTAATTCATATTCGTTTGTCTCTGTGTTGAGCAGCACTTCACATTTTATTTTCATAATATTTTCATTTCCTTTAATTTTGCTCTGTCCCACAATTCTGAATTTGAATATTCTTTATGAAACCAATTCCATTTTTCTCTTGCGTCACCAATAAATCTTCCTTTCACCTCAATATATAAATCTTTTTCAGGAAGATAAAAATCGGGAGTATATGTTGTTCCGTCAGGAAGAGTGAATGTTTCTGGTTCGTACAAATAATCAATTTTGTTTATATTAAAGTGCGTTGCAGCTTGGGGCTCCCAGCCGAGCATGTCAATGTTTTCATTTGTTTTCCAATGAACAATTTTTGTTGTTTTATTTGCAGAAACAGCAGCTTTTCTTCGGATTTCTTTGTTTTTTGTTGGATTATCAACGCCATATCTTTGCAAATTTGTTTGTTTAAGCTTTTGTTTTACTTCATCTAAGTGCATGGGATGAATTGCTCCATATTTACTAAACATAGCTTTTTTCATTAGACTTTTATTTTTCAACACAGTACTATAGCCATACTTTTTTAAATTTGTTTCTTGAATTTTTTTAATTCTTTTTAGAGGATGCCCAGACTTTTGATTAATAACAATAGAAGGAGTTGTCCACCACTCTCCATAATTTTTATCTATAAATTTTGCTTTTCCGTGCAAGCTTTTATATGTTGATTCGTCAAGAACAATATTGTCTCCGTGAATGTTTTTTATTCTTCTTTTTATTTCTTCAAAAGAAAGTCTCGCATTACCTTGGCACTTAGGACAACCAGAATTTTTTTTATATAAAGAATAAAAAGAAGGATTCCAAACATAAAAACATTTCTTACATTGACATACCAATTTTTTATCACAATTTTGATATGTTTTGGATAATAAATCAATGTCCCTTTGTTCACAAAAAGATATTATAAACTCTAAATTATATTTTTTTCTTTTATCCATATTACTGTTTTTTTAATAAATCTACAATTTTATACCATTTCATATTTCCAATATATCCAGTATAGCAAGAATTGTACAATAACCAACACCATCGTTCTGGATGCTTAGGACTGACTATTGATCCTTCGCCATCACTCATCACAAAAATCGCCTTGGGTTCTTTTTTAAGATTATCATCTATATATTTTTGAATTATGCTAAAACTCGTTCCTCCTCCACCTTTTGGAGGATCATTTCCCATAATATCATATTCGTAGCATCTTGTATCAAAAGATATTGCCTGTATTTCAAATCTCTTTGGTGTATTTTTTAAAACATTCACAAATAAAGAAAGAGCCTTTTTATCAATTGATGCGGAAGCGTCAACAGCAACAAATATTTTCTCTTTTTCTTGATCCTTCCAGCTCGGCAAAATAACTTCTGGATAAATTGTAATGAGCTTTCTATTTGGCTTTGTCCAGATGTCTTCAGGGCGCATTGTATCAACAAATTGATAAAGAATTTTGTTCCAGTTTATGGTTTCTCGGCTTAATCCGTCAATTGGTCTTTTTTGCCCAACGGCTTCATTCCCAGCCTTCGCCGCATATGCATCTGAACTATTTTGAAGATCCTTTTTCATATCATCAATGATGGATGCTTCTCCGTCAGAGAGCGCAGAGTTCTGCATACCCTTTTCAATGAAGTTCTTCATTGTATCAATAAACTTCTTACTAATTGAACCATTTTTATCAAAAAAGGATTCCCAAAGTTTATGGTTTGCGACATCACCAGCGCTTTCTTGGTTTTTATCTTCTGGGAGCAAGTAATAAACGTCCATAGCGGTCAAATCTTGACATTCAATACCTACCGTCTCTTTGCCATAAAATGCTTTAACTTTTTTGCTTATTTCAGGATCTTCAGCAAAGACTTTTGGAATATCATAAAGATTTGTCAAAGAATCATTAACAACACAATCCATTGCAATGTTCATTTTTCTTTTAAATCTATATATTTCTTCATTTGACTTTTGTATTCTTTTCAATTTTTCAATTTCATCTCTCAACAGAAAAACATGTGAATATAGTAAATGCAAACATTCATGACCTACCGTAAAACACATTTCCTCATCGGTTAAAGACTTGGCAAATTCTGGGTTAAACAGGAATACAATCTTTTTCTTATTTTCGTCCCAACCGACGCCTGCTGTAGGGATGCCTTCTTCTAAGGTTGGATATCCAAGCTTTGTAACTTCTGCTGCAAGGTAATGATTAATACCTACAAGGTCTTGGACAGCCTTATTAAATCTTGTTTTAATGTTCATTGTTTTATTCTGGCGTGAAGGCTTCTGAAATTTTGGGATATTGATTAATATCAATATGTTTCGCTACAAACATTTCTCTAAGCACTCTCTTTCTTGTAGAAAACTTCCTTTCGCCTACCGTCTTGACAAGCTCCTTCGGCATGCTCTCTAGGAGATCTCTACACTCAAATAGCTCATCCTCAGTAAATTTTGTCATTGTTGTAGCTATAGCAATCGCATGTTTTGGGTCATTCTTTACTTTTTCTACAAGGATATCCTTTTTAGCAAGAATGTTTTCTTTATTAATTATAATATCTTCTTCTTCGTTGTTCATAATACGAAGCTTTCTTGCAAGCTCGTCCACTGGAAATGGATGTCTTTTTGGAACAGCATCTCTCCACGGAATATCATTGCTAATCATCATACCAAGATATTCAATTCTTCTTGGTGTAAGAATTCTTTTCTGTTCGTCATTAAGATTATCTTCCCACCAATCCTTAAGCAGTGATGCTATTTCTGGCTTCATTTTTGTGTTGAGATATTCTAAGTTAATTTCTGCATTCATTTCAATATATGCGTGAAATCTGTCAGTCAATGCTGGATCTAACTCTTCAGTTTGGTAGTCTTCTCCAGAAGGATTCATTGCTGCCCAAACTATCTTTAAGTTAGGAAGTTTATATCCATTTACGGTTTTAAATTGAATGATTTCTAAGATTGCATTAAGTACTCGTGGATGCCCTCTTGAAAGTTCGTCAAAGAAAATAAATTCTGCATCTTCAAGATCTTTTGGTCTGTAAAATTTTAAAGAGTTAGTTTCTTTGTCTGGGGTAGGGATACCAACCAAATCTGCGAATGCATCAAGAGTTGATGTTGAGAAATATTTAAACTTTATTTTTAATTTCTCAGCAATTGATTTTACAATCAAGCTTTTACCTATGCCGTGGGTGCCTATGATTAAAACATTCAAATTATTTTTTGCATAAGTGAGAAGCTTATCTTCTAGCGTTGACATGTCTTATCCTTGTAGTGAAAAAGTTATAAATATATCTTAACACACTTTGTCGGATAATGCAAGATCATAAAGCTTTATTGCCTTCATAAGATTTTTATTTTCGTATATCCTTGTTGCGATCTCACATTTAGAGTATAATAATCTAAATTCGTTATTTCTCACCCCAGAGGCATAACTAAATTCATTATTGTAAAATTTTCTTCCTTCTTTTTCTTTTTGCCAGGCGTGGTACAATTCGTGGATAGTTGTACTTACAATATTATATTTTTGAGCATTTCTGTCCAGTTTTACATTTTTTGCATCAAATCTATACTTTCTTGAAGAGACCTTTGCTATACGACTCCTCTTTTCATTAAAACAACATTTCTTTGGAGAAATTTTAATAATATGAATTTTATTTTTGCTGTCAAAAATATATAATCCAAAACAATCTGTCACCCTAGAATCAAACGTAATACAAACCTTATACTTAAGCCTTGAAGAATATTTTTCCACAAGCTTTCTGTAAGCCGCCCCATTCAGACACACTTTGTCTAAATTTCTTATTTCAATTTGGTTTGTTATTCTTGTCATTTTTCTTTGGCGGTGCAGATGGACTAATTCTTGTATCTTTTTTGCCAAAACCAGTCATCTGTTCGTTTAGCGCTAATATAAATTGAGCTACGTCACCTCTAAACAGTTCAAACTCTTCTTTGTTCTCTTGCTCGTATTTTGAGATGAGATCAATAGCTTTGGTTTGTTCTGTTACTATCGTATGTATGTTTGTGGCTACACCATGTACAAATTTGGAGGTCTTATCAACAAAATCTTCAAGTTCTTTATTTTTCTTTTCTAATTTTCTAATTTTATGCAGAGCATAAACAAATAATAAAAAAATACCAAATAATGCAAAATACATCATTCTGAGACCCACACGTTGCCATGGTAAGCCTGTTTGTTATTATGTATATCTACACATCCTATTTCTTCTATATTGTCTTCTGATGATCTCATATGAACGGTAGCACTATACGACTTACTTTCTTTGTCATATTTGAAAACTGCAAAAAAGTTGGATACATTATCATACATAACATCGGTCTTGTTTAAACCTATGAGATCTATGGTACATCCGTTGCCACTAAGAGAGAATTCTTTGTCTTTCAGAGCTGTTACAATGTAAACTGTGTCTTTGTTTTTAAATTCTATATAAGCTCTTCTCTTGTAAAAAGACATAAGATATCCTCTCTATATAGATAGATAATTTTTAGTTACTACGTTCCCATTATTCTTGCATAGTTAAGCAATACATTAAATTGTTCTATTGTCAGACATATAGTGTTTACACTGCCAGAAAATTCATAAAAAAGTTCCTTTTTGGGCATAGAACTTAAAAAATTACTCAACATAACGCCTTGGTGGCTTGGATAAGAGAAACGTATATCGTCTGGAAGATTTATTGTATAGTTTTTTGGTCCGAGAGACATGGAACCAGTGTCCCAAAAAAAATCTTTTTCCAAAGTATCTTTTTGCATGGCTGTAATAGAAAAGTCTTGTCCTAATTCATCTCTAAGATGGTTTGCCACCATCTGTGCAAGATAATAATTTGAGCAAAACTTTATTCTTTCGCCCTTCGTATGCACTAGGTACCACATACAGATATCATACCATATGTGAGATCGTTTGGCAACAAAAAAAGGTCATGACTCCCGTTGAGCACATGACCTTCTTAAGTTAAAAATTTAAAATTTACTAAAATCTTTTACCAACCCTTGCGCAAAGTAAGGCTAGTCAAAAGATTGGAAGCTGCTCTACGAGCTGCTTCTTGAACTGTTTGCTTAGAGTACCTTGCTTCGCTAGTGAGACGATCTCGTGCAGTTTGGCTCGAAAATCTCTTTAGAAGTGTTGCAATAACAACCTCTGCGTCGGTTTCGTTTTTTACCAGCTTTGCGACTTCTTCAGCTTTGGAATACATATGTTTTTCCTCCTTTCTTTTGAGATTATAGTATACATCTATACATTTGTAAAACATTATTCGCAAAATTCTTTCATTCTCTTGTGAAATTTTATTATTGATTGCTTGCAAATTTGTGACACCCTCATCTTGCTCAAATTTATATATTTTCCAATTTCATCTAGGGTCATAGGGCCTTTATCATTTACGAGGCACAATAGACAATTCCCATGCTCTTTAGAATTTATAAAATGCCTGTGTTCTTCTTTTAATTCAAAATCATAATGTTCACATGTCATGCCCTTTCTTTTCTCCTATGGACTGTAACTCTTCCCCGCGACGTTCACAAAACAGTTTTGATGAAAATTTAATTCCTTTGGTATCATCACGCCATCATCGTTGGTTACATATTCTTGTTGAAACTTGGCCAAATCAGGATACCACGTTCTAGAAAGTATGGTATAAATTGATTGACATTTATTAAATCTTTCGCCACATTCGTGACAAATGATAAGACCAAGATTTTTAGCTGACAACATTTTTTCTCCAATCTTTTACAGCATTATACATGATGTTCTACCAGGAAGCAAGAAATTTTACATATACATCTTTCCAGCTATTTCTTCAAAACATTTTTCGTGAAACTGTTTGTAACTTGATTTGCCTGGATGTGGCGTATAATGCATTATTTCCATGTATGGATCATCTATCGTAATCTCCGCGCCGCAATGAAAACAAGAAAATAGGTGATCTGATTTGCGACGGCGAGGAGGGTTATCGTCAAGAATATCCTTAATTTCTCTTAGGTAGTCTTTGTGTGTTTTTGGTATGAAGGCCATTTATTTTATGTAATTTTTGCCTGCTACTTCTTCAAAACAGGATTCATGAAAGAATTTTGTTGATTTGAATCCTCTTCCCCCCGAGAAGTCAACATAGTGTTTGGTAATTTCATAACAAGTACCTTTTAAATAATCAAATTGAGTGCCACAATGAAAGCAGTGTACCATGTCTTTAATCGTCGGTTGAGCTGGTATTGCTGGTATTGGTGCTCCCGTTTGAGCGTTAAATAGTTGCCCTCGTGCCTGATGTTGTTGTTTTTTTAGATCCATGATCTTTTGTACTTCCACAGGATCATAATCAAATAATTTTTTCATAAAATTATTATATCTCATAAGCAAATTGTTGTCAATACAATTGACAACCTAACGTATGTCTGGTATAATAATTTTCATGAAATGCTATTCCTGCAAAGATGAAATTATACAAAACGATTATTTCACCATTCAGAAAAGAGATATAGCTTATACTCTTTATTTTCACGCGCCATGTTTTGATTTGATGGCAGGCAAGGAATTTGGTGCAGCACTATTACAAAATTATAATTCACATATGTGTCTCCTATGCGGTGAGAAACCAAGTCCAAATTGGAAATCTAAGACATGTGATGAATGTTCTGCAAAGGCTCCAGCGTGTAATCAATGCTCCACAGGGATTGCCTCAACACGAATGGTCCTTAGAACGACAAAAGGCAACACAATTTTTTGGGGTTGCGCAAATTATCCAAGGTGCAGAGGAATAAACAACATATGAGCGAAATGGCGGCATCATCAACTCTAAGCTATGTATGTTGTTTTATATGCAACAAAAAGATAATTTTTGATAATGGTGGCTCTAATAATGAATGTTTAACCATAACTTGCTCTCACAGATTTGAATCACACAGCATACGATGTCATCCTGAGTGTTTCTTTTCTGCCGCAGGGTCAGATTATAGAAAAGCTCTCTTATATGATAAAATGGTCTCAAAATCAAAAGAAACGCTAGGAGACACAATCAAACCAAACAAACATGATGATTTGTTCGATAGTATTGCTTGTAGTGGTTCAATTTCTCCAAACTTTTTTCAATATCAGACAGGTTCAATAAATTTAAAAATTAGTACAGCCGCAGTGGATCAAGACAAACAAAAAATAACCGAGCTTAAATATAAGGTGCACGAACTGGAATATCAACTTAATAAAATCAAAAAGAATGAAAAATGAAGTGCGCCAATTGTGAAAAATATATAAATGAGCAAGATAGTGGTTGCTTTATAGTAGAATACCTGCCGTATGGTCTGAAAAGCGGACTTCAAGCGACATATGATTACACCCCACAGTTCTTTTGCCCAGAATGCTTTATATACACCGCTGGAAAAGAATGGGCATCTAAGACTGGATATAAAATAGAAAAGGCACCATGGCCAAATGAGGAGCAATAGAGAGCATTTTAATTAATAGGAGGACACAATGACAGAAATTGTACTAGATTGTTGTATATGCAAAGGACAGACCCGCCGTGCAACGGCAGGGGCAGCACACATTATCGTTGAAAGTAAGGAATATAGGGTTTACTTTCATAAATCCTGTCTCACCGACGAGACAAAGAAAGTAGTCAGCCAGGCTCTGAAGGTGATGGCTGATAAAGACAGCATTACTGCTTGACATTCCCACGCAGCTAGCATACAATAGGGCTGATTGGAGCTTTAATATGCTGAAGGTAATTTTTTTAATGCCCGTGATGCTTTCTGGATGTGTGTCTCTATCAAAATATCAAAATTTGCAAAACACGTATAACACCATCCGAAGCAAATATGAAAACGATAAGAGCAAGTACGAACATAGATTGGAAAGATTAGAACGCTCCGTGGCGGCAAAGAACAACACCATAGAGAAGCTGCAAAGCATAAAATTGAAGCTGTCTGAAAAGGAAAATATGGAGCCACCAGAGATTCGTTATACATTAAAAAAGATTTGCGTCCTGTTTGAAGAAGACATAAGCAGCATCAAAAATAAAAATAAGAGCGAACATGCCTGCTACGATATTATGGTGCAAGCATCAGATTCAGAGGAAAGATAAAATGAATGATAAATTTACTAAAGATTTTGTTGCAGCCTTTATTATAGGTTCTACCGTCGCTGCCGCCTGTTTGGCCGTGGGCTTTGGTCTTGGATATTTTTTGACAATGTTGCCAGCCCCATTGTTTGTCGTCTTTGTTGTGTTCCTTTTTGTTGGATACAATCTGCGTATGGCATGGCAATGGGCGAAGGAGAAAAAAGAAGATGATAATGAATTATGAAATTCTTAAGAGAACACTGAGAAGGACGAGTCTCTGGGTCGTAAACGCTCCCTTGGCTTTATACAGCATTGTCTCGGTAATAATTCTTGGTCATGTTAGTTGGCTGGTCTTTTCAATAGTAGCTACGGGAATGATATTTAATTTTATTTTAGCATACATGTTCACACATATTGAAGCCCAACGTGAAAAAAATATGGCAGAATATAATAGGATTATAAATAAAATTTTAGAAAAGAATAAAACCCTGGAAGACCGCACCAAGGAGATAGAAAAAGAAGCCGAAAGAATGTATCAAACATATAAGAAAAATAAGGACGGGAACAATGAAAATTGAAATAGATGAAAGATTGAGCGAAGTGCTCGTGTTCTTAACTGCCATGTCACCCATATGGCTTCCAATTCTCCTTGCTGGCCTATATTTTATAATTCATGGCAAATGAAAAGATTTACAACAATTCATGCTTACGGATATGTTATAAAATCAAAAAGGCACAAAAACATAAAAATTGAATATGCTCGCGCATTGGCGGCATTAAACAACGAAAGGAACCAAAGAGCGTGGAATGACGGAAATAGTATGTCATTAGAAAAGATCTTGGATATTTTAAAATGAAAACATTAAATTTGAAAATAAAGCCTAACGAGACCCCATGGGACTGGCACAAGAGAACCGAAAAGATTATAGAAGAATATTTGTCTTATTTGTCTAAATCCAACCCAGCCCAGGGCGACAGTATGTCATTAGAAAAAATCTTGAATATCTTAAAATGAATAATACCAAAGACAAAGATTATTGCTTTGAGTGTGGCAAGCCCCTCTTTAAAGATAAGCCGATCTCATATTCGTTATATTCAATGGGGATGATAAAGCCTGACACTTCTATCATAGCTTTTGATTATTGTGAAGATTGCTTTCAGGAAATGGCTGGAAAAAAATATGTCATGATGATGGAAAATTATATAAATCATATGTCATTAACGGTAACGGGTGCAAAAATTAATGGTGTGCATTATATCCCACCATTGGAGCCCATAATATATCCAATGCCATCAACGTTGCCAAAAAAGAAATTTAGATTCAAAAATATTTTTGTTCATGATAATGGTGTACCTACAACATTCTGTGGTGTTCTTGCTGTATTGTTGTTTCTTGGAATATATTTTCTGGCAATGTACAAAATTATAGAGTCTTAAAATGATCTGTCTGCACTGTTCCAAAGAGATAAAGGAAGAAGAATGCATTGCCATTGTTAAAGAACGTACAAGCTATCATAAATATTCAAACAATGAAATTTCAGTAACCTCTTTAGGATCGGTTAGATTTCATGTCTCGTGTTTTGAATATATGGCAGGGAAAGATCTCGTGAGACAAATTGATTATGATACAAAGAAAAAAGAAAAAATAATTGATGACATATTTGAAGAATGCAATAAAATACGTTTGCCGAGGGACAAAGATAGCATCTTGATATTTTGTGATCGCTGCGATGATTTCCTGTGCGATGGAAGCTGCAACAAATGAAGAAAATCAATAAATCAAATCCCTTGGCGTGCCAAAGAAGCAATCCCCCGCGACGGAAAAGAAACAATCAGCGCAGAATACGACATGTCTGCCAAGCTGGGCGGTCTCCACAGCACCCTCGCCCCATTCTTTCCTGGGATACTTTGTGATCCCAACAAAATCGTTCAATCCATTATCAATGAGGCATTTGCATTCATGGCATTGAAAATCTGGTGGGGTGGCATAGGGAATCTTTATATAATACGATCCAACCTGATTGCGCATGCAGTCCTCATGAACAATTGCATTGGCCTTAGCTTTTCCACATTTCAAAAAACAAAATGCATATATGAAGAATTCCATATCCGTTGGCGAACGGAGCGCCATTGAGAATCCACAAAGATGGCATGCCTCCCCGCTGGAATATGGATTTTTAGGCTCTGCCATATGTTTAGGCATCATCCCAAGATATTGCCAACATTATGTGCCCATCGTTAGATATTGGCGTTTCAATTTTTACATTGAACCCTTCTTCTTTGAGCCGAGCCATGATAACATCATATATTGGCTCTGGGGTTTTTCTATCACCATTCACTGTGCGTGGATACAGCCACGTTGACAATCTTCCGTCGCTGGCAGCTCGCTCAATTTGATTTTTTATGCTCTTGTACAACGAATCTTCCGTCAGATTCCTCATTTCCTTTGCGTTCATGATTTCCTCCCTTTATATTATACCACATTCCCCGCCAATCCGCAAATTTATTGTGGTATACAAATAAAAGATATCAAAATATATCTCTCCCACCGAGATCATAAAAGCATCTTGTACAAAATAGGAGATCACCTTTAAAGGCACTATGGACATGTTTTTCTATGACCACTTTTTTATCGCTCATTCCACATGATTGCCCACACTCATGACAGTCCACCGTGGCCCACGAATCAAAACGTTCCGTATGTACGTAACGTGACCCAAGCACATACACAGCACAGCCTGGACAGAAGCAAACCTCAGCCTGTTTTTCATAATCATAAATCAAAAAGCATTCATCGCGACCAGCGCCAAAGCATCGTTTTTGGCATAATTTGCAAAATCTTTTCATTCAAAAAAATCATTTCCTGCAACAATGGCGAAGCATTCAGGAGAACAAAACAAAATATTTCCATCACTGACCCACAGCGCTGTTCCAACATGATATTTTGATATTGCGCAATACGGATATTCGCGCCCATTGCGTGATGCGCAAACAAAGCATTCCCTTTCTTTATGGTTGCGATATATAAAGTTTATATAATATGTCCCAAGGCATTCGCGTGTGCAACAATAGCACAAGCTCATTCTCTTCATTTTCCAGCCTGCCAGACGATCAAACAACACAATTTCATATAATGGATCAGCCGCCATTTGCTTTTTGCAATGATGGCATATGGTGTCAATCCTATCCATGGAATGATTATAGCACCAATCTGCCCATGATGCAATAGGATTGTATACAAATTATATATACAAAAAATATTTTTTGTGGTAAAATGGGACATGCCCAAACTGAACACGGATACATTACAGATATTAGCTGAGAATTTATATTTGGTCCCCACGCCAACATTCAAATTACAATATGGTGACCAATGTCGTACACGGCATGTGGAATCACATATGCGAGATCTTCGGCGGCAGAATGGAAGGAATTTCGTAAAGGAAGCATATGATGATCTTGTGCCCAAGTATCCCAGAATATATGGTGGTACCAATGGCCCTCCATATGAAAAATATATTGAATTTCAAAATGAGGTCATAAAGCTCGCCCGTTTGAATTTTCTGAAACAATGGGCCAATCCGCCTCCTACTCCCTTTATAAATAAGGTGCTCTTGTGCTACGACATATATAATCCCAATGCATGGAGCTATTGTTGCTCTGATGATATGAATCTGAATTTTGAACAAAGACGTATTGACTTCTTTAGAATACTATGGGTAGATAAAGAATAGATTGTCCTATTTGTGTACATTTATTTAATATGAAAATATATATGCAAAAATAAATTTTTCTGTATTTTTCAGCGACGGAGAACAGGAATTTGTTTTATAATTTCATCCACAGAATGTCTGTCATCGCGCAGCTTCATATCAATAAGATAATATGTATCCCCTTCCTTCATTGTATTGCTTTTTGAGAGGTCGGGAAAAGCAAATTCTCGAATTTCAGATATTGCACTTAGAACCTGCTTCATAGCTCTTATCGCACCTTGACGTTCCTTTATTGAATGATATGTTCCAATGTTGTTTGCTGATGCTTCCACAAAACGATATGCCATTTCTTCATCAATATCGCCACGAATATGACGATTTATTACATCATGAATGCTCTGGTGTTCCATAATCTCCATGAATGCACTATCATCTTCTCCGAGTCTCCGCAATCGTTTTTCAATGATGCCATAATGGTCAGTGCTCTCAAATGCAAAGACCTCCTTTACAGGACAAACATTGCGCAATTCCTTTTGTCTAATGAGCGAACATAATGCTGCTTCATTGGTATCCTTTGTAATTTTTAGCATATGTCCTGGCCTATCCTTTATTTCAAATGCCACGCCGCATGCTCCGCTTCCTAGGTATTCGCCAATATGAATGCCGCTTTCAGCGAGCCTTCTCTTAAAATGGCTCAATATAGCACGGGCTTCATTGTATCTGCTTATGCATCCCCTTGTGCATGAAAACATTGATTCATCCATTGAGAGCATATTGTGCAACGTTTGTTCGTCCATTGCATAACGTAGGCATATATTGGGCATATTGGATAAATAGAAATAAATATATCATTTATGCTGTATACATTTATTTAATGTAAAAAAATATATACGTGTGTAATATGACCTATTGCAGGTACCCTATGCAAACATTTCATAGTGAACCCTGGCATAGGTATTGCATATGCATACCTTGTGCCGTTACCATAAGGTAACATAAGGCAATATATATGCCAATGATAATGTAACCGTAGGGTAACAATGATACGGTATGGTAACATGGCATATGATATGCATAAGGTATAGCAATATATATGCCAATGCATATTCATATATGGCACAATGATTGCATATAGGGTATGCATAGTGCATGCCAATGTATGAATATGTATGGCACAAGATATGCGCGGCATACAGCAAGAGCTATGCCATAATGTTACTACAATATGCATACCCATATGACAATGCTGTCATATGATATAGGTGTCATGGTCTTGTAATGTCAATATGATAAGTATGTCATAGCGCTATGCAATATGTATCATGCACAATAGGGCAATATGTATGCCAATATGTATATGGTATACATGATAGTGTTACTTATGTATGTGTGGCATGAGATATGCAATTAGCATTATACATACCATATGCATACATACATAACATTATCACATATATATAATGGCATAGTTCCTGCACATAGCATAGGGCATGCCATATCATTCCCTTGCAATGCTCATGCCAATGTGGTATCATATAGGGAATGTAGGTGCATACTGTATGCATCATAGGTGCAGTGTGCAGACATCATATGCAGTATGCTGCTTTATATAGGGAATATGACCATATGATGTCAATACACAGCACACATGCTGACAATATGCATCATATGAGATATGATAACACCATATGGCACGCATATTGCTACCTTATCTTATGTGCGTAATCGTTGTCTTTTGCCGCGCGCATTGAATAGGCCAGCCTATGGCATGCGGTCTGCATATGCATATGGTTGTGAACGTCATATAGACGGCACCCTTCAGAAGGCTTTGACGGGATAATCGGGTAAATCCGACCGTTTCTGAAGGATAAAGCAAGGTGGGCCACGGGATGATGCTAGCGTGGCCGTGCAAGCTGTAGCGAGCCTAGTGCTCCCTACATGCTTCGAAGGGCTGGCGCAAGCCGCTTGCACAAGGGAACCCGTATAGGGACTAGGACGTGGGCGCAAGGGTGAGATTCCCAAGGTTGCCTGTAAACCATGCGCAACACGACAGAGCTAATAGGACGCTCGCATTCTAAACAGGACACAATCAATCGAGACCATAAGGTCAAACCGATAACGTTAGGTTGCTTTCATGTATGCCAATGTAGCACCGTTGCCCATTGTGGCATGGTGCATATACATTAAAAAAGGCTTGACATTGTTTGCAGTTAAGCTTAACGTTATCTCTTGACTCTATGAGTCAACGTGGCAATTTCGCCACATATTGAAAGGGATTTATCATGAGCACCGAAGAGAGAGCAGAGACAGTTAAGCGGCTTGCTAAGGCTTACAGCGCAACGCAAGCTAGCGTTGTGGAAGCTTTGACGGCATGGGCATTGTCTCATGCTGATTTTGATGCAAGCGACGTATCAGACCAGTTTGTAACAGCGCTTCCGCGTGGAAGGAAGCCTCTTGCTGCAATGTCAGCCGATGATATTGCGGCACAAATTGCGAAGCTTCAAGCTTTGCTTGCGACCAAGTAATAACGTTATGCGCTTATAGATTGCCCTAGTGCAGTTAAACGATTAGGGCAATCAATTAAACACATAGCAAGGGGTGTGCTATTATGTGCCATGAACAGATTATGTCATGTGAGAGAAAGGCACGCTATAGAACGTCGCAATTTGCAATGCGCCTAGCTTTTGATTATCGTCGGCGTGGCGTTTCATTGCGGGTTTATCTCTGCAATTATTGCAAGGGATATCATCTTACACACAAAGAGAAAGGCTAAGGGAATTGCCATGGTAAATACTATTCGCTTTGGTGACAATTTCAAGCGTGAACGTAAGGTTAATGGCAAGGTAAAGGTTTATGAAGGATTAGACCTTGTGCAGTATCATATTGACAATGGGCAATATGAATATGCCAAGGAGCTATTGGGAAGGATTCAATTTGCCAAGCTGGCGAAGCCTGCAATTAGCAATGATATGTCAATCGAGTTTAGCAGCCTATCTGAATTGCTTTAGGGGTTTGTTATTTTATAGATTGCCATGGAAGAATTTTTATTCTTTGCCCGTGGCAATTTATTAAAATAATCAGCCAAAGGAGCATTGGTCATGGATAGTAGGGAACCATTTAATCCGTGGAATAATGCCACGTAGGAAAGATTTAATTTTCCTTGGCCATATTGGCTAGGGCATTTTATTAATCAAAGGGGATAATATATGGGCCGATATGTATATTAAATGGCCTAAACACAAGGATAAATAAATTCAGCAAGCAAAGCATTGCTGGAACATTATAAGATTTAAGTTGATTGCCATAATTTAATTTATTGTTATGGCAATCCTTTAAGCTTTATAATGGAGGATTTTTATATGAAACGCTATGGCATTGTTTTGTTTTGTGCCGTTGCGGCTTGCGGCAATGTTGACATATGCAAGAATCCTGATATGTACCTAGCCAATGGAATATGTGTTACCATGAATGGCTATGATAACATATCTCAGGACGAAATTGAATATGTCATTGGTGAAACAGAAAGGGAAGTTATTTCACGATATGGCAATTCAGGCTTTCCTCTATGGCGAATAAAATATCCTTACAAGGATACCGAGATTCAATTTATTGCCAATGATGTATATGGCGACAATGGTGAAGAATCGGGAGGAGCTACAAGCTATTATATGAATGCTACCTCAGAGGATATTAAATTCTCTGTTGAATTAGAAGCGAGCAATCATAAATGCTTTACCTTGGCTGTAGCTATCCCACATGAAATGATGCACATTTATTTAATTTCGGTTGAGCAAGAATATCGCCATAGGGATGGCTGGAATAATGTCAATAGGCAAATGTGGATTGACCAAACATTAGAAGAGCAGAATTCAATCCAGGGCACACTAACAAAAAGAATTTATTGCTCACAAAGCTATTGCAATCCTGATTTCTATGGCTGTGAGGAGGAATGATTCAATGAGAAAAATTAAGCCTTGTCCGTGTTCAATCAATGGGCTTTGCCAATGCAATGAATGCACAAGCCCACCTATTGCAAATCATTGCAAATATCGTATTGCACGAGCTAATCAAAATAAGAAGCGCAAGGAACGCGAACAAGCAATGCGTGACCTTGGTCTTGTAAAGGTTCGTGGTGCATTGGGTGGAACATATTGGGAATAAAGGAAAATTAAAATGTACGACGTAACCCTTATTATAAAAGCTGAATCGAAAGCAGCCGCTTTTGAATCGCTCGCGCTGCGAAAGATTGACGCAAGG
>Ga0209518_1001397_pt1 | contig 26017 bp, 33 predicted proteins | sample RifGroB1_FD_183993 | JGI IMG/M metagenome (GOLD analysis project Ga0209518, IMG submission 183993) | Groundwater microbial communities from Rifle, Colorado, USA - Groundwater B1 (SPAdes) (version 2) | ecosystem: Environmental > Aquatic > Deep subsurface > Groundwater | place: Rifle, Colorado...
ATATCTCGCCATGTCGATAACAACATTGATGATGCGCTATACCATTTGGATGAAGCGCGAAAATTACTGGAAGCGCCATAACGGCCTCTGGCTGAACCGCTCCGGCGGGTCGTGCCAGTGGTTAAACCAGCGAAAGGAGAACCAAAATGGATTTGAGCAAGTGCGGGGAGATAAAGGATGCCTCTTTTTAAATGTGAACAATGTGGCTGTGTTGAGAATACCGCCTGCGGAATGTGGTGGAGCAAGGACATGGATATCTGGCCCCTGGAGTATGTCGGTAAAGCGTTGTGCTCCGAGTGCGGCCCGCCGACCTACCGAGACGGTAGCAAAACAGACTTCGGCAAATGGCATGGACGTTTTACGAAGCGCCCTGCTGCGGGAATGCTGATAGACCAGAACAAGAACCTTTGGAGCCAAGACCAGATCGACGCCGGTATGTTGCCCAAAAGCTACAAGATCATCGGCAAGGTTGATGCATAACGGCTTGAGTTGAGCCGTACAACGGCTCGAACGTTTGGTTGTGATGCGTTCGGGCCCCGGAGGAAACAACGTGAAAATTTCAACAGAAACAGTGCAAAAGCTGATTATTACTGATGTGCCGGACCTCGACCCTGTGGCGGTTTACCTCGAAGATCAGGGGGTGGAGAAGGGCAAGGCAACCATTACCTGCTTCAATGATTCATGGTCTTACTTCTGGGGCGCGATGGGCAAGGGAAATACGATTCGGAGTTTCATATTGAAGTGTGATGAACATTATCTGGCCGGCAAATTCATTGGCTCTGCACCACGCACGGAGCCTGACCCTGACAAACTGGAAGCAAAGGCCAAGCGACATATTCTGGATATGCGAAAGGATGGCAACTTCTCCAAGCATGTCGCACGGGAACTGTGGAGCGAGTCCGAAGGGCTGTGTGATGTTTGGCACGAAATGAACGGCAACAACGACAATTTCTGTGATGCCATGTACCGCATTTTTGGCCATGATTGGTACGACCTTGTACCGACAAAGCCACATTATCAATATGAATATCTCTGCCGCATCATCAACACGGTGAAAGCGGCATTACAGGAAGCGCCATAACGGGTGGCCGATCCCGCGACGGCCTTTGATCGCGTGCATTGGCTTGTTATCCCTTTTCAGTGGATCGCAAGCCGGAAAAGGAGAAATCAATGTTTGGACTGGAATATGTCCCTGCTCAGTTTATGGCGGTTCCATACTGGCACATCGTTGGTATTTTTCTGGTCTGCACCTTCCTTGGTGAGCAAATCCAGAAGTTGGCGCCGAAGATAATCAACATTTCCATGAAGCAGGAGAATGGCAAGGGCTAACGGCTACGGCGTGGTGTCCGTCTCCGCTTCGCTACGCGGTACACGCCGTGGTTAAACCGGGTTTCATTTGATCACAAGTAATTACAGGAGGTTACAAGATGCAATGGATTAACGTTGAAGAACAAAAGCCGGTTATGAAAAAAGCATTTCTGGAGCAAAAAGCATTTCTGGAAGATCGCCCCATTCAGCATACGGGGTACATCGTCTGCCGGAGTGATGGCGTTGTGCAGTTTTCCCCGGCATATACTGGCTTTGGTTGGGCAAACATCGGCGGGGGGCGTGAAGTGACGGTTACACACTGGATGCCGCTTCCTGCCCCTCCGGTGGCAAACCATGGGTGAGCGATGGTACGCAGCACACATTTACTGTCAGCATTGTGGAAGGACGGGATCGCCACAACCATCCCTTCAGCATATTTGATGAATTTCGTGAGAAAGCTACAAGGCTTATAACGGCCATGGCGCTGACCCGACCGCCCAACACCCGGCGGTCGGGTCCGGCGTCCTGGTTAAACCAGCGAACCACTATTTTACGGGAGGAACAATGAATCACATTACTGTTGTTATCGAGTACGCAGATGGTCAGGAAATGCCAGCATTCACGGCAAACATGGAATTGCTCGGAGGCCACGTAACCGCTGTTCAATTCAATGATGCTCTGGCCGAAATTGAGCAACTGGAACAAAACTCATGCGGTGATTGCACTGACGGCTGGAAATACAACCGCGTTGAGGGCCGCCACGCCTGCACCTGTATGACCGAAATGGAACCGTTCCAGATGTTGCAGACGGCATTGGAGGAAATAGCAAACGGGACGCATACTGCCGAACAGATGCCAGCTATCGCGTGTGAAGCGCTGGTTTCTGTACTCGGATTGGGCGCTGCATCGGCTGGTTATGTGGTGCCGGAGTATGTGCCGAGGCAGGTAAGCATGGATAGCGTGAGAAAAGCAATAGATGGCGCTATGGCACCTTTTTATCAGATGGACATTGACGATTTTACCATTGAAGAAGTGGATAGCGCCGTTTGCCACGAACTAAATAAGCTGTGACACATAACGGCTACGGCGTGTACCGCGTAGCGAAGCGGAGACGGACACCACGCCGTGGTTAAACCGGGTTTCATTTGATCACAAGGCTTATAACAAGCCACCCGGCGCGTCCGGGGAAGGGGAGCTACCGCTGCTATTCGCCAAGAGTTTAAAATAAACCCCTTGACAACCAGTAAATAGATTGATAGTAAAGAACTTAACTAAGGAGGATCTTAAAACCATGAACACCCCCGACCAGGACGCGGCGATTGCCGCATGTGACGAGACGCTGAAGGCAGTAAACCTGCCGACCTATACGCAGGTAGAGGAGAGGATGTCCATGAGCTATATCGCCGCTCTGGATGCACTGGAGATGGGCAAACAGCTCTGCAAGAAACTGGACGCGGCGGAGCGGGAGATTAAGAGGCTGAAGAAATGAGCCGAGACCGAACCATCCCAGGTCTTTCAGACCTCATGCGCCAGGCAGGGGCGACGAACATAAGTCTTGCCAACGCAAGTGGCGTGGCGCATGGCACCATCGCACAGGCTCGAGCCGGACGACCGGTGAGGACGTTTAATGCAGAGTGCATCGAGACCGCGCTCGCGGAGCGGGAATTTAAACGAGACCGGAGAGGGAGGAATTAACCATGGCCTACAACAACGAAAGAACCCTAGTAGGGGCGCAGCTTGCCAAGGATTTCTCCGAGCACCCGATGTACTGGGTGGACGAGCCGGAGGAGATCGAAGATCCCGAGCCTGAAGAGGAGGAAGACGATGAATAGAACGACTCTAAGGATCTTCTGGAAGAACGGCAGGGAGAACACTCTGACCTTCGCCACCCTCCTCGACGCCCGACGGCATAAGGAGAGCATGGAGATAGTTTTTAAGGATAAGATTGAGAGGGTGGAGGTGAAGAGTGGATGATGTCAAGACCCACAAAATAAAAGAACTACTCCCCGGACACTGGAAAGCTACGGCCAGATATTTAAATTCAATATCGAAGAATAAAGAACTTGACATGAGAGGATTTTATGTATTACTGTCCACTCGAAAGAAGCCTGTGTCAAATCGAAAGGAGGTACTGATGGGGCATTAATGGCACTGAGGAATCCCTGTGGTAGGGCGGCGACACTGGCAACGGTGTCGCCTTTTCAGGTGAAAAGACTTTGAGACTCCGAGCGGAGCGAGAGGTTGAAAAGATTCACCGAAGATTTAAAGAAAGGAACCCTACCACAAAATGAACTTCAACACCGACGTACTTGGATACGACCTCGAAACACAAGGAACCCCTGCAGAATACGCACTTCAACCCTGGAGAGCACCTCAGGCGGCATGGGTGAGCGCTGTAGCGTTCACTCGTGGTGACACATCCACCGGATCACTTTTCCCTGACATAAAACTCATCGAATCCGTACTGACAAAAGCCGCTGACCAAGGGTTGTACGTGTGCGGCTGGAACGTGACGTTTGACTGTTCGTGGCTGATCGCGCTTGGCCTTGAGGATCTGGCATTCAGAATAAAGTGGCTGGACTCCATGCTCCTGTGGCGGCACTGGGCCGTAGAGCCTGAAGGCGACGACATACCGAAGGCGAAGCGCAAGAGCTACTCACTTGAGGCAGCCATGCACGAGTTCTTCCTTGACGAAGCAGGGTTTAAGGACTTCAAAAACTTCCAGACTCAAGACCCGGAAGAATTGAAGATGCTCCTGTTCCGCTGCAAGGAGGATACCCGCTTCGCAGTTCGCTTAGGCGAACTGTTCTGGGAAAAGTTGACGAGCACACAGAGAACTGCAGCACTCATAGAGGCTCGGTGCATACCGCAGGTGGCGCGTGCCAATGTGAAAGGACTTCTCTCTTCAAAGGAGAACGCCGAGAAGCTCAGGGACAGACTGATTATAGACGGACAGGCTGCACGAGAGGCGCTGAAAGAGGCCGCACCAGGACTGGATTTCGTGGACGGCGCACTCACACCCAAGCAGATGGTCAAGCTACAGGCTGAGAGCCCTGAGACGAATTTCGTGAACCTGGGGAGCCCTAAACAGCTCGCCGAACTTCTTTTCGATACGTGGGGCTTGCCGTGCGATAAGATGACAAAAGGCACGGACAAGAACCCGGAAGGCAACAGGAGCACTGACAAGTATGTGCTTTACGAGCTTGCATTTAAAGATCCCCGAGCTCGGCTCCTGAAAGAAGTAAGGGAGGCGAAAAACAACTGCACCAAGTACCCTGTTGCCACCTTAAAAAGTTTGGAGTACAACGGAGACGGATATGTAAGACCAGGTGCGAGGATATTCTCGACCTATTCAAGTCGTATGACGTACAGCTCGTCGCAGAAAAGGAAGTCAGACAAGGATGCAGGCATCAAGTCCGAAGAGTTCCAGACCGGCATAGCCCTGCACCAGTGGAAGCGAGGGAAAGACTTCAGACGACTGATTCGTCCTCCAGAGGGGTACGGACTCGCGGAACTTGACTTCGCCGGCCAGGAGTTCGGGTGGATGGCTGTGGCGTCAAAGGATGCTACCATGTTATCGCTCCGTGAGCCTGGAGAGGACGCCCACTCATACATGGGCGCACAGATCGCAGGTATCGACTATCGAGAGCTGATTCGACTCGTAAAAGAGGATGACGAGCACGCCTCATATCAGAGGAAACTCGGGAAGTTTTGCATCGCTGAAGGCGAGCTGGTGCTCACAGATCGCGGGCTTGTACCGATAGAGCAAGTTTCTCTTGCCATGCGAGTATGGGATGGTGAGAAGTGGGTCTATCATAAAGGTGTTGTGTACCAAGGGACTCAAGAGTGCATCTTGAAAGCAGGACTTACAGCTACACCCAATCACCAGGTTCTTTGCCTGCCACCTGACCTGGACGATAACCCGTTTGCACGTTTTGACAGTGCAAGTGTCATGTGGCACTCAAGAGGTGGCAACATGACCCCAATTTTGACAGACTACGCATGTCGGACTGAGTTCGTAGGTGTCAGGCCAACGTATGACATACTCGAAGCAGGCCCGCATCACAGGTTTACGGTGGCTGAGTGGGTAGTTTCTAACAGCAATTTGTCCTTCCAGTACCGCGTAGGCCCGAAGACTGCACTGATGAAAGCCCGCACCGACTATGAGATGGACCTTGACGAGCTATTTATCAAGCAACTGATCGCCACGTACAAGACCACCTTCCCCGGCGTCCCTGACTACTGGAGAGACCAGATATGTCGGTGCCGTACCCTCGGGTATGCCGAGACATTCGCAGGGCGTAGGGTGCAGCTCAGAGGGTCGTGGGCAGGCAGAGAGGCGTGGCAGATGGAGAGCTCGTCGATCAATTATCCGATCCAAGGAACTGGCGGAGACCAGAAATACCTGGCTCTGGCCGTAGCACGTAACATGCTGCCCACATATAACGGCCATTTTTACTTCGAACTCCATGACGGACTGTTCTTCATTTTCCCTTTGGACAAGCTCCAGAAGGGTGCGGAGGATATGCGTAAAGCACTGTCAAACCTGCCGTACAAGCAGGCGTGGGGCGTCGATCTGCCAATCACATTCCCCGTCGATGCAAAGATCAGCACGGAGTCGTGGGGAGACTTAAAAGGAATTTAAAATAAATTACTGTAAAGTTCTTGACAAGAGATAATTTGTCGTGTAGGGTGTAGGAAAATTAAATGAGGGAGGAACTGCGATGCGAGAGATAAAGTTCAGGGCGTGGGATACACAAGCAAAAAAGACGGAGCTCTGGGAAGATTTTGAACATGAGCTATGCTTCTTTTCGTGGACCGACCCAACTCTTAGAATAATGCAGTACACCGGAATCAAGGACAAGAACGGGAGAGAGATTTATGAGGGCGACATTGTTTCCGACGAAGGTGGCACAACAGCAATAGAGTGGGCCGAAGGTATGGGCGCGTGGGGTCTGCTGGATTCTGAACGCTGCATGTTCTTATTGGCTGATTGCCACGAAACGATGGAAGTCATCGGCAACATCTACGAAAACCCAGAACTTTTATAAAAGGAGAACATGCAATGCTTATGGTAAACGAACGAGGGATTACAGTAAAGGTGCCGAGTCCTACTCTGGAAGAGTTGGATGTGAAGGTTTTGGAATGTAAGCAGGAAAGGATGTCCGTCATTCTGAGGATCAGACGGGAGGAACGACCGTGATCTACGCACACACCATCACCTACCCGGAACTCCTCGCCTCCAAGGAGGCGGTAACAGACCTGCAGGGGCGTATGATCGGCGGGCCTGACACGAAGACAGTGGACGAGATAACGAAGTGGAGCCTCTGGGGCAAAGCCGTGGTATCCGCCGCTAAGAAGCCCGGTGTCGTGCCCCCTGATGTAATGAAGTATTTCCAGGCGACCAAGCATCTGAGCCGCCCGCCCAAGGAGGGTGACTTGAATATTCTAGGAGACGGGCTGATTGAGGATGCGTTGGTGATTAAGGATGTAGCGGATTTTATGAAAAGTCCTGATGTACCTCCTTATGAATTGCCGGAAATCGTTATAAAACCATTCAAACCCCCCCGCTTCACATGGAGTTACACGTCCATGCAGGAGTTCCTCACCTGCCCCGCTCAGTGGGCCGCCAAGCGGTACTACAAGACGATCAAAGACGTTCCGGGCGAAGCAATGCGCGTCGGAAACCTCATCCACGAGACGGCAGAGCACTACCTGAAAAGCAAGATCGGCCAGTCGTTCAAGCCGTCATCCATCCACGGCGCATATCTCCCGATGGTACAGAAATACTGCGATGCGCTCGTCGCCTCAGGAGCAGAGCTACACGTCGAGAAGGAGATGTGCTTCACCGACAAGTTCAAGCCCTGCGGCTGGAAGGACTGGGACACCGTGTGGGTACGGAGCAAAGGCGACGTGCTCGCGAAAAAAGGTAATAAAATCAGTATTTTAGATTGGAAGTCAGGCAAGTTTAAAGAAGACTTCCTACAGTTAAAAATCTTCGCCATCTTCGCCGCGCTTACCCCAGGATTTGAGGACGTGCAAGAGTTCGACCCCAAGTTCATTTTCCTGAAAGAAACCGACCCTGCGAAGAACATCCTGCGCCTACCTAAACCGATGCACCGGTCCGAGTTGAGGGCCGAACTGGCGAAGGTGCTGGAGATCGTGCGCCGGATGGAAGCCTCCTGGTCCGCCGAGGCTTTTCCCTGCAAAAAGAACGGCTTATGCCGTAACTGGTGCTCAAATACTGACTGCCCGCATTGCGGCGGGTGAGGGGGTGGGTTGTGACTAAAAAAGAAGAACTGGCCGTGTCCGGGATGCTGGCGACAATCGGAGTGATCGTAGTTTTATTGATAATCAGGTGGAGGGTTTAAAATGAACTTACCTCCTGACCAACCAAACTTATTTTTCTAGTCGTACAGCTTCTTCGACATAGAAGCCATACCTGAAGCCTTGGTCTTCGACGAAGAAAAGGACTGTAACGATGGCGAAAGGGTTATCTGCAAAGGAACCTCGACCAGGCGAGAACTGAAAAGGCTCCCGAATCGAACCGGATATAAAGCACGTAAAGAATTTTGGAAATGAGAGGAGTTTAAAATGAACGAAATAACCTACGAATCAGTAACCAGCGGGCATGTCGACGCCCTTGCACACGATGGAGAAGATTCTCTATACGTGCGGTTTAAGAGTGGGGATGAGTACGCATACCACGGCGTGTCGTTCTCTGAGTTCGAGAGTATCAAGGAGAGTTCCTCCATCGGTCGGAGCCTGAACGCTTTGAGCGTTAAAGGCGTGAGGTGTTAAGATGAAAGCCGCCACCTTCACAATCAAACACAAAGGCGGTATAAGAACAGACCACGCATTCGTAAACACACTAACTGCCAAGGAGGTATGTTTTGAGAGAGTTCGAGACTGGTGCAACGAGGAACTTAGACGACGACAAACTGGATTTCGAGGGGTTTTTGTCCCCCCTTGTGTTGGAGAGATACGCACAATACATGAACAAACACAGAACACAGGCTGATGGAGCCATTCGCGAGTCTGACAACTGGCAAAAAGGGATACCACTAAAAGCGTATATGAAATCAGGGTACAGGCATTTTTTCGATTGGTGGAAACACCACCGAGAAATACCTGCAGCAGAGGCTCTCGAAGAATCGTTGTGCGCGTTGTTGTTCAACGTGATGGGGTATCTTCACGAGGTTTTGAAAAGGAAGGCATTATGACCCTCAAGCACTATAAACCCGGAGATCCTGAGTTCGAGGAGCTGTGTCGTAAGATCACACCGCTTGACAGGATTCGTAAAGGACTCAGCCAGGAGTCGAACGGTCTTGAGAACTCGAATCGTTTGGTAGGCTGGAGAATGGTCGGGACTGATCGGGGGACGAGATGACGCCCGAAGGAAAGGTTAAGGCGGAATTGAAAGCGTACCTCAAGTCAATAGGGTGTGTAGCCACTGCACAAGCCCCTACGGCAACAACCACGTCGTACACCGGCTGGTATTTTATGCCTGTGGGGGGATATATGAGTGGAGTTTCGGGAGTCCCCGACTTCATCGGCCAGTACATGGGCCGCTTCTTCGCCATCGAGACGAAGGTGAAAGGCAAGAACCCTACGGCGCTCCAGCAGCACCAGATCACCGCGATTAACCTCTCAGGAGGCAAGGCGTTCGTCGTTCGCGGCGAAGGGGATCTCGGGGAATTTAAGGAGTGGGTGAAAAGCTTAAAATAATTCTTGTAAAGTTCTTAACTACATGCTACTCTCCGAACCATGAAAACTTTAATTGTGGCGGCATGTCTTTTACTCGTAGTTCATAGGCTGGATAAGATTGATCGGAAGCTGGACGCTACGCGCCTGGAGGCGCGAACGGCCTCCACACTTGTCCAATACTGGCTCCCGCCCCTCGGGGCTGATCGTGTGTCTTGTTCGAGGTGTCACAGATAAAGATTTTAAGGAGGATGCCCATGAGCCCACCAAATTTCGTTACCCACAAGAACCTGCCGGAGTTTAAGAAGCTGTATGTCGAGGCAATAAGACGGGACGAGAAAGTGTTCGTATTCCACGGTCAGGACATCCTCGTGGCGTATGCCAAGTATGTGATTGAGTATTTTGAAGGGGCGAAGAAATGAGGCTTGTAATCCTTGAAAGCCCCTACGCCGGAGACGTACCCACGAACGTAGCCTATGCCCGACGCGCTTTGCGCGATTCACTGCTTCGCGGGGAAGCTCCAATAGCTTCACATCTTCTTTATACACAACCAGGAGTACTGGACGACGGCGTACCTGATGAGCGAACACACGGGATAAACGCAGGACTAGCTTGGAGACGGGTAGCCGAGGCAAGTGTGGTTTACACGGATTTGGGTGTATCCAAAGGCATGGAATACGGCATCGCCGAGGCGGCTGCCGCAGGCATTTATATTGAATATCGTAGCATAGGAGCGTAGACATGGGTGCAAAAGGCTTCACACACGACGACGCAAATAATAAATCGGTGGACTGGTACACACCACCATGGATCTTCGAAGGCTTAGGGCTCACCTTTGACCTCGATCCCTGCTCCCCTGAGGGAGGTGTACCGTGGATACCGGCAACCAGAAGGTATTCGCTCAAGGATGACGGCCTCGCATCCCCATGGGAAGGCAGGGTGTGGCTCAACCCCCCATACGGCAAACACACACCAGCATGGCTGGAGAAGATGCACCATCATCGTAACGGCATCGCACTGGTGTTCGCCAGAACAGATTGCAAGTGGGCACACGACTATATTTTTAACGCTGACGCACTTCTCTTCTTGTCCGGCAGGGTGAAGTTTGTCGATGGTCTCGGTGCAACCGGAGGAAGTGGCGCAGGGTGTGGGTCTATGCTTGCAGCATGGGGTGACGAGTGTGTATCGGCGTTGAAAAGATTGTCAGGGAAGGGGAAGTTTCTAGGGCGTCACAAATGATACCAAGAATCATAAACGACTACATCTGCTTCACCCACCCCAAACCACTCGAAATTTACGAAGTGTTCCCGGATTTCAAGCAAGCCTGCATCGCTGGCGAGTCTGTCTGCGCTGTTCCGTTCAACCTCGACTCCGCGAGGCTACTGAACAACATGGGTGTGCAGGTGGAGAGTCCGATACGTTCTCAGTATGATTGGCCGATCATGGCGGGGCGTACCCCTGGATGGTGGCAGGTGGACACTGCGGAGTTCCTCACGCTGAACCCGAGAGCGTTCTGCCTGAATAAGATGCGTACCCGCAAGACGCTCAGCACGCTATGGGCGATTGACTACCTCCAACGCACCGGAGCGATGGGCCGCGCTCTCATAGTCGCGCCGCTGTCCACCCTGGAGATCGTGTGGGGCGACCACATCTGGTATAACCTCCCACGGAAGAGATACGCCGTCCTCCACGGCACGGCTGAAAAACGCCGCCAGCTCCTGGCGCAGAACCATGAAATCTATATCATCAACCACGATGGAGTAGAGATCCTCCAGCAGGAACTCAGGGATCGGACGGACATTACCCATGTCGTGATAGATGAAATAAGGGCTTTTTTCAACGCAAAAACCAAGCGATGGAAAGCGATGAAGTCCATCATCACCCCCGAAAGAACCGCCTGGGGCTTAACTGGGACGCCGACACCCAACGCACCTACTGATGCTTACGGGCAGATGAAACTGATTAAACCTGAGAACTTCACAGGACATTTTACGCACTTTAAGAATACAGTAATGCAGCAGTTCGGACCTTTCAAATGGGTTCCACGTCGAGGGCACGAAGAGATCGTCAAGAAGTGCCTCTCCCCTGCGATCATGTTCGAACGCTCCGTCGTGACGGAGATGGAGCCACAGCTTATCGAGCGACACGCCGAACTCACACCGCAACAGGCGAAGCACCTGAATGAGTTAATGCGACAGGCGGTCACAGAGATCAACGGAACGGTGGTAACAGCGGTAAATGCGGCGGTGCTCATTCAGAAGATCGTGCAGGCGGCAGCCGGCGTAATTTACGGTGCGGGTGGCGAGGTCGTGGAGATGGACTTCGGGCCAAGGTTGAAGGTTGTCGAAGAACTCATTGCTGAGAATGAGGAGAAGGTGATTGTCTTCGCACCGTTTACCGGTGTACTGGACTCCATCGCCAGGGAGCTGTCCAAGAAGTGGTCGGTAGAGGTAGTGGACGGCGGCGTGTCGGCAGGGAAACGCGCCAAGATTTTCGGAGACTTCCAGACAAAGAAAGATCCTCACGTCCTCGTCGCACACCCAGGATGTATGGCCCACGGCCTTGAGCTGACAGCCGCGTCATTAATCGTCTGGTACGCACCACATAACAACGCTGACACCTACGGACAAGCTTGCGCACGAATCGACGGCGGCGGCCAGACGGCCAAAATCGACATCGCCCACATCAGCGCCACATCCGCAGAGCGTAAAATCTACGCCGCGCTTAGAGAGAAACGGAAGATGCAGGATGTTATTTGCGAGTTGTTTAAATAAGGAAAGGAGAATGGGATGAAAGATTTTAATGGTCTTCTAAGGAAGTCGCCGGAAGAACGGGCTGGATACCGCGAAGCGGTCCAGAAGAGGATCGAGGCCGATCAGAAACGCAACGAGGTAATGATCGACAAGCTGTACGACCAGATGAGTCGTGGCTGTATTGGCAACGACTGGGCCGAAGGGTTCATCGAGAACATGCATCGGAAGATCCACGGGCACATGCCTTACCTGACTGACAAAGAGCAGGCGAAACTTGAGGAGCTTTTTGAAAGGTACTAAATAAAGGAAATACCCCCCAACCAAATAAAAATAAAATTCTTTACAAATAAATGTTGACAACTTAAAAATGATTTAGTAATGTACTTAACAAGGAGGGGCGAAAAATGAGCGACCCGATCATCCAGCAGATAATCAATAAGCACCAGGCAGATCGTGAAGTCCTTCGGGAGATGCGCAAACGCCACGCGGCGGAGATACGTGAGATCGAGGAGTTCCAGGCCAAACGAGAGGCGGTGCTTCTCGAACGCGGCGACCTGACGTGCTTCGACTTCTTCGTGGACCTCTTCATCAACGGAAGAGACGGCAAGGCGGAGAAAGAAAAAGAGAAAGAGAATATCTCCCTTAACCAGACGAAAATAGAAGCATGGCTTCTGAAGATGCTGTCCAGCGTCGGTGAAGGCATCAAGACGGCCCACGGCACGGTGTATAAGACCCGCAAAGAGTCTGTTACTTGTGAGGATTTCGAACTGTTCGTGCGGGAAAATATGGTCAAGAGTGTGGCGAAGGTCATCGCCGAGAAACTACTCGGCGGGCATGCACCCGAAGACGTGGCAACCATCGACTCGATCACAAACATGATTCTCGAAAACATCCACCTTGAGTTCCTGAATAAAGCTATCGCCAAAGCTCCGGTCCTCGAACTGATGGGTGAACAGGCCAAGGATGGGTCGAGACCCAATACGCCGCCATTGGGTGCGAAATATGTTGCACTCACGACCGTGGGTGTGAGGAAGTCGAAATAGGAATAAGTTTGAGGAGCAAGGTTTCGGGGTGTGGACAAAGCCTATTGCCGCCCGAGAAAAACTAGAAGCCGTGACACCTACTCCTCAATTCATTTAACCCCTGCACCGCAGGACAAACCACAAGGAGAAACACACATGTCACAAGATCTCGCAACACTCACAGCACCATCGTTCCTCACAGCACTGCTCGCATCCTGCCCCGAACTCGCTCAGATCAATCTGGACGCACTCTCGGGATCGTCCAAGCCGATGCCTCCGACAATCGTGGCCGACAAGGGCAAGTTCATCATCAAGGCCGACGGCACTGAGACGGTAATCACCTTCCCCGCCACCATGTCCAACGGCGAACCACATCCCGCAGCCGGTCAGCCTGTCGGCGTCCTTCAGGCTGTCGTGCTCAAGGGCAAGCCTGGTAAAGAGAAGTCATACTATGTGAACACCTATATGCCTGGACAGGAAGCACAGGCGCCTGACTGCTGGTCCGAGGATGGTATCAAACCCGACCCCAGTTCCAAACTCAAGCAGTGCGACTCCTGCGCCGGTTGTGCACAGAACGCTTTCGGTTCCGGCAGGAAATCAGACGGCTCGCCCTCCGAAGGTAAGGCATGTTCCGACCGTAAGATTCTGGCAATCTTCGCCAACGGCAACGTGTACCGTTTCGCCGTGCCTCCTGCATCACTCTCCGGCAAGCGCCCCTCCGGCCTCGGCATGGCATGGGACCCCTACTGCAACCAGCTCTCCACCAAGGGCATCCCGCTCCCCGTCGTGCTGACACTTATCAGCTTCGACCAAGGAGATACTGACTATAAATTAAATTTCAACTTCGGGGGGATGCTGGCCGAGGCACAGGTCAACGCGCTAGTCAAAATGATCGACGCCCCTGAAGTCAAGGACATCATACTCCCCCGTGGCGCGTCACAGGCGATGTTGCCTGCGCCTGCGGAGAATAAGGAACTCCCTGCTCCGGTGGCGGACCTCGACGCTGCAAGGGTTAAAGCGGAGACTGAGAAGAAAGAGAAAGCGGCAGCGACCAAGGCTGCCAAGGATAAGAAGGACGCTGAGGATAAGGCAAAAGCCGCCGCAGCTAAGGCTGCTCCTGTCGATCTCGGGCTTGGTCTGGAATTAGGAACACCTGTGGTGGCAGCCACGGCGGCTGGCCCGTCTGACGACGACCTGATTAATTCGTTGGGGCTGTAAAAATCTGAGGGGGCGGGGAGACTCGCCCCTTTTTAAAGGAGGGTAAGATGGAAAAACCAAGACCTAAAATAGCAGTCCTTCGGCACTCGGATAGTGACGGCTTTGGTGCCGCGTATGCGGTGTGGAAAGCCCTGAAAGACACCTGCGAACTTCTCTTCATCCCCGTGCAGTACAGCCAAGATCCTCCACTGAACCAGCTCCGCGAGTTCGGGCCTGATAAGGTGTTTATTGTGGATTTTTCGTACAAGGCTGAGGAGCTGAGGGCTTTAAATGCTGAGTTCCCTGACCTGACGGTGTTCGACCACCACAAGACCGCACTTCCGGAGCTTCAGGCCTGGCTCCCAACCGAGTCGGTCAATCCGGGCAAAGGATCTTATTTCTTCGACGAATCCCTATCGGGATGTGGCCTTGTGTGGAACATGTTCCACCTCGACCCTGAGTGGGATGTAGAAATTCACGAGTTCCAGCCGTCGCTCCCGATGCCTGAGATACTCTTGTATGTTCAAGATAGGGATTTGTGGCGTTTCGAGCTGGAGCATAGCAAAGAGATCAACGCCTACATCGCCACACTCCCCGAGGATTTCGAAGTCTGGGACGACTTTTATCTGCCGGAAGCATACACCGCTGGCCGCGCCGTTCTCGCATTTCAGGACGCACAGGTGACGCGCAGGTTGAGGGATGTGAGGATGATAGGATTTAACCCAGAAGCTAAGATGTTCGGGTTCTACCCGCCCCTATACTCAGCGGTGTTGAAAGAGTATGTGCCCCAGACCGTCGAAGTACCCTTCGTCAACGCCTCGGAGAACCAGTCGGAACTCGGAGAGGCCATGTGCAAAGCGTTTCCCACGTCGCCTTTCTCCGTGTCGTACTGTGACCGGCCTGATGGGAAGCGGAGTTATTCTTTGAGGTCGTCACGAGGATTCGATGTTTCGGCGGTCTGTAAGGCATTCGGAGGCGGAGGACACCACAAAGAAGGAAAAGGCGGCGCAGGTGGATTTACCCTACCATCTCCCGACATCATCTAAAAAGGACTACCCATAATGACACCACCAACCTATGACTTCAACAACTTACGAGCCTTGCTGGACAAGGCAGGCATATCCATCGCTGAGGCGTCGGTGATATTCAAAACCAGCCGCCCGACACTCTATTCGTGGTGCTCCGGCAACGCCCCGACACAGGGACTCCTGCTCTCTAATGCAGAGCGGCTTATCAAAGTCATAGAGCGGGCTGTCGCGGCAGAGGATCTTCCAGTAGTAGACCTTGAAAAAGAAAAACGACTCCCCGCAATCACTGCGGAACTCCGGAAACATTTAAATTCTTAAATAATTACTTGACACCGTATACCGGCGGGGGGTAGTTTTATCACCCCCGCCACCTTGCTATTTTATGATTCCTCTGGAGGCACAAACCAAATGCTCTACTTCACCAAGCCAGGCGGTGCCCTGCTCCACGGCGACTGCCTCGAAGAGATGAAACGCCTTCCTGATAATTCCGTCGATATGATCCTCTGTGATTTGCCTTATGGTACAACCGCTTGTAAATGGGATACAGTAATACCTTTTGAACCTTTGTGGACAGAATACAAGCGGGTCGCCAAGAAGAACGCCGCAATAGTCTTAACAGCGTCTCAGCCTTTCACGTCGTCGCTCGTGATGTCAAACCCATCGTGGTTTAAGTATCAGTGGGTATGGGTTAAAAATAGGTCCACGGGTCACGTACACTCTAAGAACCGACCTATGAAGCGCCACGAAGACATTTGTGTTTTCTCAGAGGGCAACACGCTCCACGAAGGGCAGTCAGCCGACAGAATGCCATATTTTCCACAGGATACAATACTACTGCCCGAAGGCATTTTCAGGCGCACTCGTAATGATGCTGGCGACGACACCACCATGTCAAAACGGAAGTCACATAAAGCCACCATAGCAACACACACTGGATACCCTGAGAGTTTAATTGAGTTTGCAATAGAAATGAATCAGGAAAGAAGCCACCCCACTCAAAAACCCGTAGCTCTTTTCGAATACCTAATTAAGACCTACACCAACGAGGGCGCAATGGTCCTCGACAACTGTGCAGGGTCTGGGACCACCGCCATTGCCTGTGAGAACCTCAATCGCCGATGGTGCTGCATAGAGAAAGAGCAGGAGTATTGTGACGTTATTTTGAAGCGGTTGGGGGTTGGTCTATGAGCCACTTCCTTTCCCAACTCCTGCCAACGCAGGGTCTTTACTGCTCGGCACAGGCGGCGTCAAAAGGATTCATCCATAGATACTTTAGCACGATAGAAAACCTTGTCAACCACCTGGAAACACAGGACGCCGCAGGTCACACGATGTACGTGGCTCAGGCGACGTACAAGACCACCGAATCCCGCAAGACTGACAACGCCTCACATGTAAGAAACTTCTTTTTGGACATCGACGCCGGCACTGAGAAGTACGAGCAGACTCCTGACAAGGCGTACCCTTCGCAGCGCGAGGCGCTGGATGCGGTCAAACAGCTCGCCGCCGATCTTAAACTCCCGCTACCTACAATCGTAAACTCAGGCCACGGGCTTTACGCGCACTGGATGGTTGATGAGGACATCCCCGCAGATAAGTGGAAGGCTCTGGCGCAGATATTCAAAGCCGTGGTGCAGAAATGCGGCTTCCGCCAAGACCCGAGCAGAACGTCCGACACATCCTCCGTCCTCCGTCCTCCAGGCACGACCAACAGGAAGCATGGAGAGGAGCGACCGGTGCGCCTCGGCCACCTCGCAGAGCCTCTCAAATTGGCGACATTCATCCACGCACTCGATGAGGCGGCCAAGAAGCACAAGGTCATCGCGGCGGCGATTCAGCCCCCGACGACGTTCAAAGGTTTAAACGACGAGTTTACATCAGGTGTTGAGGGGCCGCCATCCTCACTGCTTCTCGTCGCCGATCACTGTGCGCAGGTCAGGAAGGTACGGGACACCAAGGGAAATGTCGATGAGCCTACGTGGTACAACTTCCTCGGCATGGCACGCTACACAACCGAAGGCAAGGAAGGGGAGATCCTCCATGAGTGGAGTCAAGGGCATCCAGACTATACCGCCGAGGCTACCGAGGCAAAGATATTCCAGCACACCCAGGGCGGCTATGGACCGACGACCTGCGAGAAGTTTGGCTCGGACAATCCTTCTGGTTGTATGGCGTGCCCTCACGCGAACTCGATCAAGAGTCCCATACTCCTTGGACGACCCGACCCTGTATCCATAGAGACCGAAGAGGAGCAGGGACTCTGCCCCGCAGGATTCATGCGCTCCGAAGAGGGTGTGTTCTATGATGATGGGAAATGGCACAGGTTCTACCCTTACGACCTCTACATCACCAACATCGCCTACGACCACACCCTCGGGTACGAAGTAGCGACGATCAAACACCAGATGCCGATTACCAAGGAGTACGTGCAGTTCGGCATGCGTGCGTCACTCATCCACGACCCCAAGACACTATTAATGACCCTCGGCGACAATCACGTTCAGACGACCGGCGGGGAAACGAGAAAACAGATGGTACTTTATGTAGACCACGCTATGGCGGAGATGCGCAAGCAAAGAAGGTTATCTTCCCTCCACTCGCAGATGGGGTGGAAAGACGAGGGCGAGTCCAAGGTGTTCATTCTCGGCGACCAGATGTTCCGCAGGGACGAGGAGCCAGAGACAATCGGTTTCGCCCGTAACGTTCCAGAGGCCGGCAGAGCCTTCCGCGCCCAGGGCGACCTTGACGCCTGGAAGAGGACAACGAAATATCTCGGTATGCCTCGCATGGAGGCGTTCGCCTTCGCGTTCCTGGCAGGCGCTTTCGGAGCACCGCTGATGAAATTCACCGGCTACGCAGGGGCGATGGTCGCACTGATCGGGGATTCCGGCATTGGCAAGACGCTGCTCGGCGAGTGGATCATGTCGGTGTATGGAGATAGTCAGAAATTAATCCTTCTCAAAGATGATACCAAGAACTTTCTCGTGCAACGACTCGGGCTGTACGGCTCTCTCCCGATCTACGTGGATGAGATCAGCAACATCGAAGGACAGGAACTCTCAGACCTCGTGTACAAGATCACTCAGGGGCGGGACAAGGGGAGACTCTCACGCAGTGGCAATGAAAGGGCGCAGATCAATTCGTGGAGCACCGTCGCCGTCGCCAGCTCGAACCATTCCCTCGTTGACAAGCTTTCAGCTTTAAAAACTGATGCCTCCGCAGAAATGAACCGTATATTGGAGATCGAGGCTTACGCAGTGCCGACCTTTGGCCGCGACGAATCCACCAGCGTTTATCACGCCTTCAGGGAAAATTTCGGCTTAGTCGGCCCCTCATACATCAACTATATCACCGCGCAACAGGATGTCCACCGGGAAAAAATGGATGTTATCGTCAGGAACCTCGACCTCAGCACCAACGCACAGCCGGAGGAGCGGTTCTGGTCGGCGATAACAGGCGCGGCCATATACGGAGGACTGATCGCCCACAAACTCGGCCTGATAGACTTCCAGGTGGCTCCGGTGCTTGCATGGGCGAAACAACATATCATTAAAGCACGAGCATGTAAAGGCGAGTTGGTTACAAGTTACACTGATCTCCTGGGGCAGTTCCTCGATCACCACTCCTCCGGCGCACTGGTCACGACGCATAACGGCCCGAAAGAGCTGGTGGGAATCATCCGCGAACCCCGCGCCCCGCTCGTGTACCGGATAAATGAGGATACGAAGAGACTTTACATCTCAAGAAGTGCGCTGAAGACGTACCTGGAAAAGACCTACGGGTCGTACACCAAACTGAGAACAGAGCTTGAGAACTGCGGCGCACTGCTGGACACGAATAAGCGGAAGGTACTCGGCGGCGGGACGTATTACGGCGGCAGCCAGCAGCCGGTGTGGGAGATAGACCTGGACTGCACCGAGCTTGGAAGAAGGACGCTTGGACTTGTGAAGGATCTGGAGAAAATGCCGAAAGGAGTGGCGGTATGATCCCCACCCAAAAAATCTCCACAGGAGACATCATCGCCTTCCGTGACACGATCACGGAGAAGTCCCGTACCCTGAAAGTCGTGAGGTGTGGTGAGGATTTTGTGGTTGTGAACAGACTTGGTAGCGAGTACGCGGTGCGTGAGGACGAGATAACATCTTTTGAACGGAGGAGGTACTAAAATGGTCTTTTTGCACATCTGTGCCCCGTGTCAAAGCGGGATGCACTCACTCTGCGCGGGGAGTAAGCCCGCGCCTAAAGGCTATTTCGGGGGCAGTAAGTGTACCTGCCGTTGTCGCCACGAAACAACATCCGACGACCCCGAAATAGGGCGGCAACGGTTCGCAGAACTGTGTAAATCTAAGGAACTTAAATGTCCAAAATGCGGTAATTTTGGGCAAGGTGGCGCGTTAGGGGTTGAGGGCGGCACCCGCCATTACCGCTGGTGTAAAAAGCCGTCATGTGACGGAGCGTGGCAGTGGGACGACCTGAGTGAGGGGCGGGATTCCAATAGCTTGCTTCCGTGCCCAGAGTGTGGAGCGCGTCCAGAAGCAGACTGCGTAATCCGCTCATTTCCAGGCAGAGAGCCACAGGACAAGAATTTCGTTGAGGCACGATGTACTGAATGCGGGTTTCAGGTAGTTGTAGGTACGTCTGCAAAACCTGTGCTTATCAGATACTTCTGGAACTTACGACGGTAAACAGCTTCTAAGGGAGGTCTTTCATGGCACCAAGAATTGAAATCAAGTGGGGGCGGTTCACCACCGATGTATTTTACGGCCCAGGCGAGGTTCACCCCTGTTACGGCTCGGCCTATGCGTGGGCGTGCGAGTACAGACGCTGTGCGAAAGAGCAGCGACCGGAGGATGAGGTAAGCGTCGTTCATTATTTTGGTACGACGAGCGAAGTTCTGAGTTTGGAGGATTAAATGATATTCCGTGACGACATTCAAAGCATCGGCGATGCACTGGGACTCGGAGGGACATTCCTCGTGGATTACGGGTTTCATCAGATATTGGAGAAGATTAAGAGGTTGAAAGAAGATAAAGATTAAACCAGTTGGTGGCTCTGCCACGCCTGCGGTTGGTGGCCCTCCTGCCGACCGCAGGGTTTTTTATACGACGGGCTTGGGGGAGGGATATTCACCCAAGCAGGGGGTTTCCTAAAAGGAAGAAGCACCACAAAAAATAAAAGGGAGGAACGCATGACAGAAGAACAGATTAACAACAACTTCAGGTATCACAGACCCACCAGTGCGCAGCAGGAAAAGTACGTCACTCTGCGCGACGAGGCAAAGGAACTGGCACTGAAAATCAATGAACTGTGCCCCGACAGCAGGGAGAAGTTTCTTGCTTTCTCGAAGCTGGAAGAGGCAGTGATGTGGGCAAACGCTTCAATCGCCCGGAATGGGGACGAAGAACCGCACCACTAGAAGAAATGGGGCGGCTCTCGCCGCCCTACATCTCCTTAACAATCCTCTCCCGCTCAGTGAGCCCTCCAGTCCGTGATGCCCGTACCCGCTTAATTCCCCGAGCAAGTTCTTCTGCCGTGATGCCGAGTTTCGGGTTCGCCGCAGTCCATTTGTTAATCCCTTCGAGGGCCGCGTCCCTTGCATCTACATCGTTATCAGCCGTAGCCTCGGCGACTTTGCGTATCAGCAGGGATCGTTTGCGGGACAGCTCGGTTGAAAGATTTTTAATGTACCTGCTCTCCTCACGAGCGAGGGAGACCTCCATAGGGTTGATCCCCACCATCATCAGGGCGTAGGAGTACATCGATATGTCCTCAGATGCGAGAATGGTCTTACCCCCGCCGCGCACTCCGTCGCTGCTGACTTCTGCAGCCTTCAGGAAATCCCTGAGAACTTTCGGTGTGGAGTATTGAATAGCCTTGCCAATCTCGCCTTCAGCCAGAGCATCTCCGGAGCGCACGATGTCCGAGGCGATGCCCCACGACGGCCCGAGCAGCCGACCTGCATACCAGTTAGCTTTTGCCGTGCCGGTAACACCTGCAGGTGGCTCACCCATTACGATGTCACCCATGGAGCCGAGACCGATACGCTGCGACACGTCCCACCCGACCAGCGAGGGTAAGCCCTTGATAAACACATTGCCTATCGTGTCGCCCATGTACTCGCGCATTGTGGTCTCATAACTCCTCTTCATGTCGAACTCAGGATCGTCGTCATCGCCGAACATAAAAGAGAGCGCACCCCAGATCGCAGTCATGCCGGTATTCCCGAGAGCAAGGGCGAGAGGCGTACCACCTGCGCCTGCCAGAGCCATGGAGGTGCCGACCATGTAGGCCATTTCTTTTCGTGCCTCGTCCCGCTTGGCTTTGCCTTCGGGGGTCTGGTTATTTTTGTACTCCGCCCCATAGGAGTCCTTGACGAGTTGTAATATCTTCCCCAAAGTATGCAGTCTGAAATACTGGAACTGGCCGAGGATGTGGCCTGCGTTACCCTGCCACGCCTTGCCCCTGTTCTCCGAGCTGACATCATAGAGAGTATCATTAATGATGTGCGCGGCGTATTCGTTCGCGTCGAGGAAACTCTTGCCATGGGACAGTTCGAACGCCGATACTGCGGCGGCGCGACGAGATCCTGTCTCCGAGTGGCGCATGAAGAAACTCAGTTTTTCCGCAGCCCAGTTGCTCGTAGCTGAGAGCTTATCGGCCAGACGATCACCGGAGTTCGATGCTTCCCCGAGTTCGCGAAGCGAATGCGAAGAGGAGAGGTCGATGCGTCCCTGGAGCGAGAGGACTTTCAGCAGGACGAGCCTGCGGTCCTTCTGGTTCTTGAAGCCGCTAAAGAGCGCAGCGATCTGTTTATCAATCTTCGCCTTGTCGGCCCCCTCCGCGTAGCTCTCGGTTATCAGGTCGTAGATGCGGTCGCCCACGAACTCATGCTCACGGTTGAAGGTATTAATCTTCTCGTCCGAGAAATCCCCGGCCAGGTACTGCTTGGCCGCTTGTGTGTAGGCTTTGAACGCCTTGCCGTAGCCGAACTTGGCAGCCATCTTGGGGATGGTAATCATAAACGGCTGTGACCACTGCACCGCCCAGATCGACGGAGAGGAGAGATACCACAGGAACGAGGTCTTGCCGGTCGCCTTGACGAACCCGTTGATCTTGACCTTGGCCGAGGTCTTGTCGTTCTCGTAGAGGTAGTTGTACAGCGTGTCCATCTCCACGGCGGAGCGTATGTCGTACTGCGGCTCGGAGGTAAACGCCTTGATGGCATTGTGCATGTCGCGGAACGACTGCTCGATCTGCGCCCCGAAAATGAGTCCTGCGTTCGCATTGGCATGATTTTGCACATAGTTCGAATAGACCTTCAGGACGTTGGTGCTGAAACCAGCCACACCCTGACGGTGGAGCTTGTTACCTGCCGTGGCATTACCCGGCATCATGTTTATCCGCAGCGCCTCGGCCTCCTGCATGAGTCCTTCGATAGCCTTGGCGTACTTATCCGCATCTTCCTGCGACGCTCCCGGATTGGTCTTTTTGAACTGCGCCTCTGCGGCGGAGCGGAGCTTGCTGATAAGCGCACCGGGGATGTTGACCGCATCGCGGCCCATCTTCTGCTGTTTCTCGATCGTGGCGTGCAGACCGTTATCAGGATTCGCATTAATCATATCCACGTACTCGGACGCCTCCAGCTCGGAGTCGAAAAACTCCATCCTCTGGGTGCTGCCCATCTCCCCGTTCTCATCCATGGAGGCCGTGCGCACCATGAAGTCTCCGAAGCGCATAAAGGGGAAGTAGTCACCCTTCAGGAGCGGGTAACGGGCGTCGATGTTTTCAATAATTTGTTTGAGGTTCAGGAGCTCCTCGGAATCACCTTCCTTCGCCTTCCTCGCCTGTGACATCATCTCGGCACCATGCACAGCTTCCCACGGAGCCAGCGCCGCCTTGTGCCCTTCCAGATAAACCTCGTGCATCTGGTCAATCATGGTCTGGTGAGCCACACGCTGCTCGGGTGTGAACTTGGCGTACAGGTCACGAACTTCTTTTAAGGCAACGCCGAGAGTCTTGCCGGTGCGCTCCTGCATACCGGACTTAGCCCATGACTCCTCCGTCCAATCGTTCGCCCGTGTCGGGTCGGCGTGGAGCTGATATGTCGTCGCCATGATAACCAGGTCGGAGAGCATCTGCTCCTCAGCCTTGGTCTTAAACGCCTTGCCGATGGCGACTACTCCATACCATGCACGGTCAAGTTCCGACTGCTTGTATCCCGCCTTACGCTGCACGAGGTCACCGTACTGCTTGAGGTACTTGTGGATCGGCGCGAACTGGCGAGAAGACACCGCCATGTCGATGGTCCGACTGATCGGCATAATAAACCGCATCACCTTGTCGCGCACATTGCGGAGCATGTTACCAGAGCCTTTGGTGCTCGCCCTTAGCCTGTCGGCCGCAGCAAAACGAATATCAGGATTCTCACCGTCGAAGTCGCCATTGTTACCAGTGGCTGATTTTATTTGGATCGGGGAGAAGGCGATGAATGAGTCTGCCCCGCCCTCAGCATCCTCAAATTCATTCTTATACACAACGCCGTCGTAACCTGCTTTTTGTATTGCTGCTTTTATGGCGCGATCACTAGCAGAGCTGTGGATTTTTGTTCCGAGAGCCTCGTTCACCATAGCCACGACGTCAGTGCCCTGCCACGCACCTAAATCGTTGAGCCTTAATGGGTTCTCTAGTCTTAGATATGATTCAATAACCCTCGGGATTCCTTCCGCGCCGTTAAAATCGTTCCGGTCTATTATCTCATCCACAGCATCCTGCGTCCCAAAATGGAAGCCCATCTGCCCGACAGTAAATGCGGTATTGAATGCGTTGAAGTCTGCGTAAGTCCCATGATACACCACCAACGGCTCTCCGTTCGCGTCAACGACCTTACTCTTGCCGAACCACTTCTTGAATGCCGGTGTGTCTGTCAGGGGTGTGGTTTGTGGTCCTTTGAACCACGCCGCTGCGTCATTCACAGGATCTTTTCCTTCGGAAATCGAAGCGGCGAACTTAATGCCTGCGTCGTCAAACGCCTTGTCAAACTCGGCTTGGTCGAAGGACGGAACTTTGGAGCCTTTGGTCTGCTCTTTCAGCCATGCTCTGGCTCTGTCGCCGTGGAAAATAACGTAGTCCATCGGTACGGTCACGTCGCCCACTTGGCGGGTGTTCTCCCCGAACACATCGGTCAGGATGATGTCGGTGCCAGGAATCTGGTAAGCGGTCAGACCCTCGATGCGTTTGAACCCTGCATCAGTCAGCATCTTCTCCGTCTGTTCGATTCGGGCAGCGGGGCCGCTCATTACCCTTTGACTAAATTCAGGGAGTAGGCCACCTTCGGTGTCTTGGAAACCTGTCAGGGTCAGCGCGGAGTCAGTTCCGAACAGGTAGTTGAACAGCTCCACCCTGTCAAAGAGTTCGCGGTAAGATACGTGATATGTACCTGGAACATGGTTGCGTTTCGTCACAGTCCCGTCGCCGTTGAACACCACGTCATGCTCATTACCCTTGATGCGTTTCCCGTCGCTGTTCCGCTGCTCGTTCCACGTCTTGTCGAACGCTTTGCCGTCGTTCAGGATTCCTTGGCTCTTGGCCCAAGCTCTGAGTACACTGGCTTCTTTTACTTTCCTTGCTCGGGGGCTGGTGACACGTCCGTCGTAGATGACTGAGCTAACCAATCTTTCAAGTTCATCTGAGGCTGCGCGGAGAGAGCTTTCCTTACCTTGCTTTGAAGCGCCAGCAAGGATGCCGGCAGTGAGATTTCCGTTTTCATTATTTACTCCTTCCGTGGCGAACTTAATGCCTTTACCGAACTTACCTTCTTTGTGGAGCCGTGCGTACTTGGCGAAGATGTCGGCAACGACCTGCTCGATACCTTTCACGTCTTTTACAATCGTTTCAGAATCCTTGAATATGCTGAACGCGCTGCGGGTCTTGGTGATGAACCCTTTGACCCACGAGATAAGTTTGGCAAACAGCGACGGTTCTTTCGCCGCCAGAGTGTCCCAGAAGCTACGCTTGTTGAACTGCGCACCTACGAGATTGGCGACCGCCTCATAGGACAGTGCGGCATCGGACAGCTTCGAATACTCTGGTATTTTGCGCAGCCTCTCTGCATACTTCGCATAGCTCTGCATGTCGGCTCTGGCCCGAACATGGCCGCGCAGCTCCTCGTACAGCCCTGGTGCCTCCGACTCCATCTGGTGGGCCATCTCGTGGCCGAGCAGCGTCATCTGCAAGTCTTTGTGTTTGCCGTTGATGTAGATGGTGGTGTCGTCGTTGAAGACGAACCCTTGCGGCATTACATCCACGTCCCCCATGTATTCGAAGGTACGGACCTTGTGACCAAAGATGGCCCCAATAGCATCCAGATGGGCCGATGCCTCAGTCTCAGTAAACGAGAGTTTTGACGGATCAAGGATCTTACCGAACTTCTTCGCCTCCGCAACAACACGAGTTTTGATGATTTCATCTGTCTCACCACCTCTTTGAGCCGTTCCAAGCTCGCCTGGAAAGCTCTCTGCTCCTGCGGAGTTCTCTCTTGGAAGTATCCCTGAGTTCTCTCCTGGAAGTGAATTAACATCACTTATCTCCTCCCCAAACTGCGAAGCTACGTTCTGATAACCCTTCGACGGGGTGAACTCCTCGGCTGTGCCGCCCGCGATAGCGGCCTTGTATGCGTCCAGATACCCTTGAACCTCCGCCAGATCAGCACCCTGCTCCACATCGACGGACAGACCTCTGGTGCCGACACTCGCCGTGGCGAGAACCTCACCCTTGGGCGTAACGAAACCCACCTTGCCGTCCGGTCGTTCGAGAGCGACGACCTGTGGTCGCCCTTCTTCACTGCGAAGCAGTGTGGCCTGCCGGTATTTCCCCGCAGGTGGCGGGGTGTGCGAGGTCTTGGATTTGGGGGGTGTCGCGGGTTCAGGTGCTAAGGTCTCAGGTGCTAAGGTCTCAGGTGCTAAGGTCTCAGGTGCTAAGGTCTCAGGTGCTAAGGTCTCAGGTGCTA